>JGI2924J29684_1078744_pt1 | contig 159162 bp, 161 predicted proteins | sample BenlonsequencITS_FD_29684 | JGI IMG/M metagenome (IMG submission 29684) | reverse complement strand
AAAATGGCGTCCCCTAGGGGACTCGAACCCCTGTTACCGCCGTGAAAGGGCGGTGTCCTAGGCCACTAGACGAAGGGGACGCTGCCCGGAAACTTCAGCTTCATTCCGGCTTCCAGCGCTCTGCTTAGTGCTTCACGCTGCAAGTGGCGCGCATTCTATGGAGCGCCCTGAACGTCGTCAAGCATAGTTTGAAATTTTTTTTGCGCGCCAACCAAACAGCAAGCAGACCTATCAGCCACACCGCCGAGCCACTACACTCAGGCCAAAAACCAGCGGCTCGAGAGGTGCGGTTAGTGTCTCCACTTATGATCACAGGATTGATACTGGCCGGTGTGTTTCTCCTGGTCAGCATCGTCTACACCATTCAGATCGTCGAAAAGAGCAATCTGGAAAAAGCGCGCAAGCGTGCAGATCTCACTGATCGCTGCCAACGCTGCGCCGACCTCTCCGACGGCCTACCGGGCCAGATGATGACGCCCGCGCTCAAACTGCTGCTCACACGTCTCGAGCTGGCGTGCAGCGAGCGCCTCCAGCCGCTGGACAAAAGCAATGACAAACTGAGCGCGCGCATCCAGACGCTCCGCAGCGAGGCGGCAAAAGGCGAAGCCATCCAGGTAAGCAATCCACCACGCCAGATACTGACCGAGGCTCAGGCCAAGGAAAGCCGCTTCATGCTCGAAGATCTCCATGCGCAGATCGTTCGTGCCGCCAAGGACGGGCTGCTAAAGCAGACCGAGGCCAAGCATTGGGTGCAGGACATCCAGCGCATGCTGGCGATACTGCATATCGAATACTTCACCGGATTGGGCCGACTCGCGCTGCAACAAAACCAACCCCAGCGCGCGCGCCTTGCCTTCGAGCGAGGCATCCAGCATATCCGCCGGCAACCCGCACCTGCTGCTTACCAGGCGCAGCTCAAGCAGCTGGAAGCGCTATTGGAACATTCCAACGCGTTGGTACTGAATCATGAGCGGCCGAAAGCGGAAGAGCCAAGCGAGCTGGCGGAAGGCATGAAAGCTTTCGATGACGAAGATCTCTGGAAGAAGAAAAACGTGTACTGATGGGTCGAAGACCTGTCGACGAGATTGAACCAGCAACAACCCGCCACGGAGAACAATATGTCAATGACCGTGTTTGGCGTCCCCCTCTCGCCATTCGTGCGTAAAGTGCGCCTTTGCCTGCTCGAAAAAGGGCTCGAATACCGGCTCGAAACGGTTATGCCGTTTACACCACCGCAGTGGTATCTGGAAATCAATCCCCTCGGCCGTATCCCTGCGCTAAAAGATGGTGACTGCACCCTCGCTGACTCGAGCGTCATCTGTCAGTACCTGGAGGAAACCTATCCCGAAACGGCAGCCCTTTACGGTAAGAATGCACAAGAGCGCGGGCGCGTACGCTGGCTGGAAAAATACGCAGACTACGAACTGGCCCCACTGACCACTTTTACCGTTTTTCGTAATCGCATTCTCAAGCCGACCTCCGGCCATCCGTGTAACGAAGAAGCCGTTAAGGCCGCCATGCAGGAAAAGCTCCCGCCACACTTCGACTATTTGGAGAAGCAACTCAACCAGCAGCAGTTCTTCGTTGGCGACAGTCTTTCAATGGCTGACATCGCGATCACCTGCCAGCTGATCAACATGGCCCATGGTGGTGAACAGCTCGACGCGCAACGCTGGCCCAACCTGGCCGCCCACCACGCACGCATGCTGGAGCTACCTTCGGTCGCCAGCCTGCTGCCGGACGAGCAGCGCATGAATGCCAAGCTGAAGGAAATGGGCAAGCCCGTCACAGCCTGACAGTCCAGCAGCACAACTCGGCCCGCTGCTTCAGGGTAGCGGGCCGGAGACATCAACCCTGCCCTTGCAGCAAACGTTTGCCTACCCATTGACGCGCGTACTGGTAGGCACAACGGCCGTTACGATTGCCCCGCCCGCTGGCCCAGCGGATCGCATCCTTCTCCAGCGCTTCATCCCAGCTCCACTGCAACTTTGCGTTACCTGCCAGCGAATCGATCCAGTGGCGCACCACGCTGAGATAGTGCTGCTGCGTGAACGGATAGAACGAAAGCCAAAGCCCGAAGCGATCGGACAAGGCAATCTTGTCTTCCACCGCCTCGTTCGGGTGCAGCTCACCATCGACCATCTGCCAGTTCTCGTTGTCGCTCTGGCGCTCGGGAACCAGGTGCCGCCGATTGGAAGTGGCATACAGCAGAACGTTTTCTGGCGCGCGCTCCAGCGATCCGTCGAGCACGCTCTTGAGCACTCGATAGTCACCCTCGCCCGCCTCAAACGACAAATCGTCACAGAACAGCACGAATGCCTGTTGCAGCCCAGCTAGCTGTTCCACCACTCGCGGCAGATCCGCCAGATGATCACGCTCGATTTCGATCAGGCGCAGTCCGCTCGCGGCATACTCGGCCAACAGGGCGCGAATCAGTGAGGACTTTCCGGTGCCACGCGCCCCCCAGAGCAGCACATGGTTGGCGGGCAGCCCGTCGACGAACTGACGGGTGTTCGCCGCGAGCAGATCGCGTTGCCGATCAATACCGATCAGGTCTTCCAGCTGCATGTCCAGACTGACCTGCAGTGGCGCCAGGTAGCCGCTGCGTGCGTCGCGCTGCCAACGTGCGGCCAGCGTGCGCTCCCAATCAATGCTGGGCGGCCGGGACGGCAGCAGCGGCTCTATGCGCGCCAACAGATCTTCGGCGCGCAGCAGGAAGGCTTTCAACTCGACATCCATTGCTTACTCCAGAAACGAAAAGGCCCGGCATGACCGGGCCGAACAGTATGCCGAACAGGCAGAACGACTCGCTTTCATCGCGGCATCAGAGCAACGCTTCGATCTCCTCCGCGAGCGCCTGCGGAGTGGTCCTCGAGGCATAGCGCCTGACCGTCTTTCCCTGATCGGTGACGAGAAACTTGGTGAAATTCCACTTGATCGCCTTGCTTCCCAGCAAGCCAGGCGCACGTTTCTTCAGTTCGATGAACAGGGGATGGGCATCGCTACCGTTGACTTCAACCTTGCCGAACAGCGGAAAGGAGACCCCGAAGCGTCGCTCGCAGAACGCCGCAATCTCTTGCTCACCGTCCGGTTCCTGCCGCCCGAACTGATTGCAAGGGAAGCCGAGCACCACCAGCCCGCGCTCACCGTAACGCTGCCACAGTTCCTCAAGCCCCTTGTACTGCGGAGTAAAGCCGCACTGACTGGCGGTGTTCACTATCAGCAGCGCCTTGGCACCGAAGTCAGCCAGCGTCTTCGTTTCTCCCTCGATAGTGACGCAGGGAATGTCCAGCAATGGATCGTGCATGCGCGGCTCCAGGCGACCGACAAGGCACTCAGGCCTCGCGCGGCTTCAGATTGAGGGAGGCAGAATTGATGCAGTAGCGCAATCCGGTTGGCTTGGGGCCATCCGGAAACACATGACCAAGATGAGCATCGCAGCGCGCGCATCTCACCTCGATCCGGTGCATGCCGTGGCTGAAATCATCCAGACTGGCAATTGCCGTAGCGCTGACCGGCTGAAAATAGCTGGGCCAGCCACAGCCGGAATCGAACTTTGCATCCGCATCGAACAGCGGCTCGTCGCAGCACGCGCAATGGTAGATTCCTGGCGTCTTGGCGTCGTTGTACTTGCCGGTGAAGGGGCGCTCGGTGGCGCCCAGCCGACAGATCTGGAACTGTTCGTCGGAGAGCTCCTCGCGCCAGACGTCGAGCGGTTTTTCCAACTTTTCCATCGATACACTCCTCAGCTCAAAAAAGGCCGATCTGTACCTTTTCCGGTGGTCAGGGCGCACGTATCATGCGTCCCTCTTCGACGCCTAGTCTGGCAGCGGGGTTTCCGACTGCCAAGGCGCCCGGGTTCATGCCAAACGTGACCAGCCATTTCCGGAACTGGCACGTTTTCACTTCGGGACACTCAGGATCATGCAGGTCAGCAAATCGAACAAGCTCGCCAATGTCTGTTACGACATCCGTGGGCCCGTGCTCAAGCACGCCAAACGCCTGGAAGAGGAAGGCCATCGCATCCTCAAGCTGAACATCGGCAACCCGGCGCCGTTCGGTTTCGAAGCACCGGAGGAAATCCTCCAGGACGTGATCCGCAATCTGCCGACCGCCCAGGGCTACAGCGACTCGAAAGGTCTGTTCAGCGCCCGCAAGGCAATCATGCAGTACTACCAGCAGAAGCAGGTGGAAGGCGTCAGCATCGAAGACATCTATCTTGGCAACGGCGTGTCCGAGCTGATCGTGATGTCCATGCAGGCCCTGCTGAACAACGGCGACGAGGTGCTGATTCCTGCGCCGGACTACCCATTGTGGACCGCTGCGGTCAGTCTGGCCGGCGGCAAGCCGGTGCATTACCTCTGCGACGAGCAGGCCAACTGGTGGCCTGACCTGGCCGACATCAAGGCCAAGATCACGCCGAACACCAAAGCCCTGGTGCTGATCAATCCGAACAACCCGACCGGTGCGGTTTACCCGAAAGAAGTGCTCGAAGGCATGGTGGAGCTGGCGCGCCAGCACAAGCTGGTGCTGTTTTCTGACGAGATCTACGACAAGATCCTCTACGACGACGCGGTGCACATTTCCACCGCCTCTCTCGCCCCGGACGTGCTCTGCCTGACCTTCAACGGGCTGTCGAAGTCCTATCGCGTCGCAGGCTTCCGTTCGGGCTGGGTAGCGATTTCCGGGCCGAAGCACAAAGCGCAGAGCTACATCGAAGGCCTGGATATCCTCGCCAACATGCGCCTGTGCGCCAACGTACCGGCGCAGCACGCGATCCAGACCGCACTGGGTGGATATCAGAGCATCAACGATCTGGTACTGCCACCGGGTCGCCTGCTCGAGCAGCGTAATCGCACCTGGGAACTGCTCAACGACATTCCGGGCATCAGCTGCGTCAAACCAATGGGCGCGCTTTACGCATTTCCTCGGATCGACCCGAAGATCTGCCCGATCCACAACGATGAGAAGTTCGTCCTCGACCTGCTGCTTTCCGAGAAGCTGCTGATCGTTCAGGGCACCGCGTTCAACTGGCCGTGGCCGGATCATTTCCGCGTGGTCACCTTGCCCCGCGTGGACGATCTGGAACAGGCCATCGGCCGCATCGGCAACTTCCTCAAGACCTATCAGCAGTAACCCGATGGACCTGCAGATCGACGATTTCTACAAGGATGCAGCAGCCGGCCTGCTAATGCTCTACCAGGCCTTCCCGCGCAAGATTGCGCTGTATGTCGAGGATCTGATTGGCCGGGAAGAGCCCGACGAGTTCGGCCTTCCCACCAAGCGCCACCAGAGCTGTCTCGGCGCGCTGCTCTGGCTGGCCGATGAAGGTTATATACGCTTCGACAGTACCATTCAGTTTCAGGCCTTGGATCAGGCAGTGCTCACCGAAAAAGGCTTCGTTCGCCTGACGCGCGCCGTGCCGGGACACATCGCAGGTGACCACAACCTGCCACCTAGCGTGCTGCGCACCCAGGCCAGCCTTGCCCATCAGCTGCGCGATGCGCTGAAGGGCGGACATGGCGAGCGCATTGCCCAGCTGGCCCGGCTACTGTTCGAAAACAAGCCAGACTCACCTCCGCACTCCAGTCTCGCCGCTCAGGCGACATAGCTTGAAATAGTCGCTCGGTTGAATAGCTCAGGGGCGCACCTTATATAGCCTATCGTTCTTCAATTCCTACCCTGGAGTCTGCCGCAACATGATGCGCATTTTCTTGTTCCTGGCCACCAACTTTGCGGTACTGGTCATAGCCAGCATCACCCTGAAGCTACTCGGGGTCGATCGCTACACCGGCCAGAACTATGGCAGCTTGCTGGTGTTCTGCGCAGTGTTCGGCTTCGCGGGTTCGTTGATTTCGCTGTTCATCTCCAAATGGATGGCAAAGATGAGCACCCGCACGGAGATCATCAGTCAGCCGCGCACCCGGCATGAGCAGTGGCTGCTGCAGACCGTGGAGCAACTGTCGCGTGAAGCCGGCATCAAGATGCCCGAGGTCGGCATCTTCCCCGCCTACGAGGCCAACGCCTTCGCAACTGGCTGGAACCGCAACGACGCACTGGTAGCCGTCAGCCAGGGCCTACTCGAGCGCTTCTCCCCGGATGAAGTGCGTGCGGTGCTGGCCCACGAGATCGGCCACGTGGCCAATGGCGATATGGTTACCCTGGCGCTGATCCAGGGCGTGGTGAACACCTTCGTCATGTTCTTCGCGCGAATCTTCGGCAACTTCGTCGACAAGGCCATTCTCAAGAACGAGGACGGCCATGGTATCGGCTACTTCGTCGCGACGATCTTCGCCGAACTGGTCCTGGGCATCCTCGCCAGCATCATCGTCATGTGGTTCTCGCGCAAACGTGAGTACCGCGCCGACGAGGCCGGCGCCCAGTTGGCCGGCACCAGCGCCATGATCGGTGCCCTGCAGCGCCTGCGCGCCGAACAAGGCCTGCCAGTGCACATGCCCGATACGCTCAAGGCGTTCGGCATCAACGGCTCGCTGAAGCATGGCATGGCCGGCCTGTTCATGACCCATCCTTCGCTGGAAGACCGCATCGAAGCCCTGCGCCAGCGCGGCTGAGTTTCTACGAATAGAAAAAGGGCGACGTAAGTCGCCCTTTTCGTTTGTCTATGCTGACTCAACCCGCATACAAGGAATCGCCATGCGCCGTTTCATAATTGCCTGCTGCGCTCTGCTCGCATTATCAGGCTGCCAGAGCGCCTACTACTCCGCCATGGAGAAGGCTGGCATTCACAAGCGCGACATTCTCGTGACCCGAGTGGAGGATGCCCGCGACTCGCAACAGGAAGCCAAGCAGCAATTCAAGGACGCCCTTGAGCGCTATCGCAGCGTTGTCGAGGTCAAGGGCGGTGATCTGGAGAAACGCTACGAAGCGCTCAATCGCGAGTACGAAGCCAGCGTAGCGAGCGCCCGCGATGTTCGAACTCGCATCGAGGCGGTGGAGGACGTAGCCGACGCGCTATTCAAGGAATGGGAAAACGAGCTCAAGCAATACAGCAATGCCAGCCTCAAGGCCGCCAGCGCTAAAGAACTCAGCGGCACCCGCGCCGAGTACCGCACCTTGCTTCAGCGCATGAAGGCCGCGGAAAAGCGCATCGAGCCGGTGCTCAGCGTGCTCAGGGACCAGGTGCTGTTCCTCAAGCACAACCTCAACGCCCGCGCTATCAGCGCCTTGCACGGCGAATACCGGACGCTGCAAGGCAACGTCGACCAGCTGATGGCGGAAATGCAGCGCGCCATCGACGAAGCCGATACCTTCATTCGCCGTCTACAGGCGGACAACCGATCTTGATCCTGGGCAACGGCGGCTAGCCCCGCCGTTGCAATCTGTGGAACTGCTCTTCAAGCCGCTGCAGGCCGCGCTCACGCATACGTGGATTGCGCTCCAGCACCTCCTTTGCCTCCAACAACTCGACATCCCATCCCGCGGCATACAGCTCGCGCACTTCGCTCGGGCTGACAGCAAACGGCGGGCCGTCCATTTCCGTCTGTTCGTAGTCCAGCGTGACCAGCAATTGCTGACAGCCAGCCGGCAGGATGGCCGTCAGCAGGGTCGCGTAGCGCTCACGCATTGCGGGTGGCAGGGCTATCAGCGCTGCACGGTCGTAGACCCCTTGGCATGCAGCCACATCCTCTGCACTGAGCGCGAAGAAATCGCCACAACGGATTTCCAGCGCGCCAGCGCGATAGACTCGGTACGCCCCTTCCTGAGAAACCTCGGCTTCAAGCTGCTGTTCGGAGAAAAATGCTTCGACAGCCTTCTGACTCAGCTCGACGCCCAGCACCCGATATCCCTGCCCGGCGAGCCAGGCCAGATCCAGACTCTTGCCACATAGCGGCACCAGCACCGTGGCACCTGCCGGAACCGCCATTCGCGGCCAGTGACGACGAAGACCGGGGTGTACATCGTCAAGATGAAAACCGATCTCGTTGCGAGCCCAACGCTCCTGCCAGAAGCCTTCGTGCACCTGTGAACCTCCATCCTGTGATGTCGGCAGCTTATCAGAGCTATGCCACAGCGCACGTCAGCTGGTATAGAGCGCTGCCTCGACGTCCATCCCGGCGTCGCGCATCTGTGCAAGCTTGTAGCGCAGTGTGCGCGCGCTGATGCCCAGACGATCAGCTGTTTCCTTGCGTCGCCCGCGTTCCGCACGCAGGGTATCGATGATCAACTGAAACTCGCGCCGCCGCAGGTCATCGCCCAGCGCGGAGCAGGACTCGCGCGGCCCTTCGGTGATCAGATCGGAGGGCGTCTGCGCGACGGCAACAGGAGTCGGCAGGCTGGCAACGTTACTCACACCCGAGAGGCACAGATCCTCGGGCTGGATCAGCCCGCCCTGCTGCAAAATGAGCGCGCGCTGAATGGCATTGTCCAGCTCACGCACATTTCCCGGCCAGGGATGCCCGAGCAGGCAGCGCTGTGCCGCCGCGGAAAGCTGCGCTGAACCCTGCCGCATCTTTCTGGCGCGGCTGGCCAGCAAGCGTTCGGCCAGCGGCAGAATGTCAGCGGGGCGCTGGCGTAGCGGAGACCACGACAAGGGGAACACCGATAGGCGATAGTACAAGTCCTCACGGAAGCGGCCTGCTGCTACCTCGCCGACGAGGTCACGGTTGGTGGTGGCGAGTACGCGAATATCCAGCGTAATAGGTCGGCGTCCGCCCACGCGTTCGACTTCACGCTCCTGCAGCACACGCAACAACTTCGCCTGCAACCCTAGCGGCATTTCGGAGATTTCATCGAGCAGCAAGGTGCCGCCATCGGCCTGCTCGAATTTGCCCGGTTGACTGGCAATCGCTCCGGTAAACGCGCCCTTCTCGTGCCCGAACAGCGTCGCCTCGAGCATGTTGTCCGGGATCGCCGCGCAGTTGATGGCGATAAATGGCCTTTTACTTCGCGGAGATTGCTGATGGATGTAGCGAGCCAGTACTTCCTTGCCCGTGCCTGACTCGCCAAAAATCAGCACCGTCGAATCGCTTTGCGCTACGCGCCGGGCAAGGCCCAGCAGCTGCTGGCTAGATGCGTCACAGGCCACCGGGCCTTCTGCGTCGGCAGCGTCGAGGGCGCCATTGATGTGCCTACGCAATAGCTCCAGCAGCGTGTTCGGCTCGAACGGCTTGACGAGATAGTCGATGGCCCCTTCGCGCATTGCATCCACCGCGCGCGCCACGGCACCAAAGGCAGTCATCAGCAGAACCGGGATCTGCGGGTAGCGCTTGCGGATCAAGGCAAGCAGCTCGTGTCCATCCATCCCTGGCATGTTCACGTCACTGACAACCAGACTGAACATGTCCTGCTGCAGAGCGCTCAACGCCGCTTCGGCACTGTCAACGGCACGGTAAGCGTAGCCACCGAGCTCCAGCGTTATACCCAAGGCTTCGCGCAGGGCGCGGTCGTCTTCCACGAGAAGTATCTTGGCAGCCATCAGGACCTCCCGGGGAAGGAAGAGACAGGGATCAGCGGCAGGGCCACCGAAGCACAGGTCCCGCGACCACAGCGCGAGCGCAGCTGCAACTCTCCGTGATGCGCTCTGGCAACGGCCTTTGCCACCGCAAGCCCTAGCCCGGTCCCCGCAGCGCGGGTAGTGAAAAACGGCTCGCCCAAGCGGGCCAGGATATCGGCGTCGACACCTTTGCCGTTGTCGCTTATGCAAATACGCAAGGTTTCCTCACGGCGATACAGATGGATCTTAAGGCGTCGCTCCCCTTCACAGGCCTGCAGGGCGTTCTCGACCAGGTTGAGCAAGGCACCGATCAAGGTATCGCGATTGCAAAGAATCTCCCCGCCGCGCACGTCGCATTGCCAGCGCACCGCGACACCCTGCAGCTGCGACTCAGCCGCCGACCTCAGGGAACACAGCAACTCCCCTGGACTCAGCCGGTCATTCAACGGCAGGTCACCTCGAGCAAAGACCAGCATGTCGCGAACCTGATGCTCCAGCTCGTGCAGGCGGGCCTTCAGGTTGCCGGCGAAACGGCGCTGTTGTTCCTCGCTCAAACCACCCTGCTCGAGATGGCTGGCATATAGCAAGGCAGTAGATAAGGGCGTACGAATCTGATGGGCAAGCGAAGCAACCATGCGCCCCAGTGATGACAATCGCTCGTGGCGCGCCAACTGGTCCTGCAGGCGCCGCGTTTCGGTAAGGTCGGTGAGCAGAACCAGCTGACCAGGCTCCCCGCTGAGCGAGCGAGTAGCGATAGATAGCCGACGGCCGTTGCGTAGCGAAACCTCATGCCCGTCGTCCTTGCGCGGCGCGAAGCAGCGACCGATGACGTCGCGCCAGGGCGCACCTACAAGAGGTTCGCCAAGAAGCTCGAGGCCGACCGGGTTAGCGTCGCGCACGACGCCGTGCCCATCGATCACGATTACGCCGCCAGGCAGCAGGTCGAGCACGTTCTGCAGCCTGTGGGCAAGCCGCTCCTTTTCCTCCAGCTCCTGCCGGCGCAGCGCTCCCGCCTCGGCCAGGCGTTCTTGTAGTTCACCGACATGCGCGCGTAAGAAGTCCTCCGACGCCCCGAGCTGCCCGGATAATTGGCGAAAAAGCTCAAGTGAACCGGTCAACGCGCACGTATCTACCGGACGTAACGGGTCTGCCAGAGGCCTTGCGAGGAATTTCACGGGTCCACTTGTGCCTGTCAAAAGATGGTCGGTTGCATGCACCGAGCAATCTTCATGCCCACGCAGCGGCCCCTGCGGAGGCAGCTAGGACCAATGTTTAGGGTTGGAAACGAAAAAGGCCACCGCTCAGGTGGCCTTCGTCCGGCAATGCCGCTTATTCGCCCATATCGTCGTCGCGGCGGTTCATGCCGTACTTGCGCATCTTCTCCACAAGTGTCGTGCGACGGATACGCAGACGCTCGGCAGCACGAGCAACCACGCCGCCCGCATCTTCCAACGCCTGGTGAATGAGTCCTTGCTCAAGGTTGCCAAGGTACTCTTTAAGATCAAGGCCTTCGACCGGCAGCATGGCCTGCGCCTCGGGCACCACCATCGGTGCGCTGATGGCGGCGCGCTCCTCCATCTCGTCATGCAAGCTGGTCGCGTACTGCTCGTCATCGTCATCAACATGACGAAACTTCTTCGGTAGCTCCATGACACCAATGACACCGTACGGGTGCATGATCGCCATACGCTCGACCAGGTTGGCCAGCTCACGGACGTTGCCCGGCCAGTCGTGCCGGCAAAGAGACATGATCGCAGCAGAATTGAAACGGATGGAGCCGCGCTTTTCATGCTCCATACGCGAAATCAACTCGTTCATCAGCAACGGGATGTCTTCGACGCGCTCGCGCAGCGGCGCCATTTCGATGGGGAAGACGTTCAGGCGGTAGTAGAGGTCCTCGCGAAAGGTCCCCTCCTCGATCATCTTCTCCAGATCCTTGTGCGTCGCAGCAATGATGCGGACGTCGGCATTCTGCGTACGGTTGCTGCCGACGCGCTCGAAGGTACGCTCCTGCAGAACCCGGAGCAGCTTGACCTGCATGGGCAGCGGCATGTCACCGATTTCGTCGAGGAACAGCGTGCCGCCTTCGGCCAGCTCGAAGCGACCGGAACGAGCCGTGATGGCGCCGGTAAAAGCGCCCTTTTCGTGGCCGAACAACTCGCTTTCCAGCAACTCAGCGGGAATCGCTCCGCAGTTTACGGGAACGAACGGACCCTGACGGCGCTTGGAGTGGTAGTGCAGGTTTCGCGCAACCACTTCTTTACCGGTACCAGACTCCCCAAGAATCAGCACACTGGCTTCCGTATCAGCAACCTGCTCCATCATCTGCCGAACATGCTGAACAGCCCTGCTGGTTCCAACCAGACTACGGAACAGATTGGGCTCGCGTTGCCGACCGCGGGACTTGGCCTGGTCGTACATCTCGCGATAGATCTGTGCGCGGTGCAGCGAGTCGAGAAGCTTGTTGTAGCTCGGCGGCATCTCCAGGCTGGTAAGCACGCGGCGCCGGACATCGTCCGGCCAGTCGGCTGGCGCAGGTTCACCGATCAACAGCAGCGGAACATTCTCGTCCCACTTGCCCATTTGCTTGATCAATTCAGCCGCGCCCCCCCTCGACGAGACATTGCCCAGCATGACGCCGTTCACCACACGACTGGACTCCAGGCCGGCGACTGCGTCTTGCCACTCATCACTAGAGCAGGCCAGATGATCTTCACTGAGAAAATTCAGGATGACCGTCAGATCCCGCCGACGGTCACGATCATCATCTATCAACAAAATCTTGGTTTCACGCCACATCTTGTTTATAGGGCCCTATAGAGGCTTAAAGGAGGCCTGCGCTCGCATCCAAGAAGAGAAGGCGACCACGCTCATGGCAGAAGACAGGTAGATTAATGAAAAAATGAACTGAGTCAAATTTATGGCGTGAATTAGCGACCAAAGAACGAGCGAAAAATCAGCGCCTTGTGAGAGGACTCAGGTTTCGTTAGGCAAGTTCAACGCACGATGGCGTCAATTAACCGGATTTGCAGCGCAGTAGCCGTTGATCCATCACATCGATGTCGAAATAATGGCGACATAATGCCACATATTTCGTAATGATTAAAACGACGAAGCAGCGCTCAACGCAGGCCGAGCGGCGAACACGGAGAGGGAGTTGTAGAAGTGCGGGGTCGGGAAGATATGCAAGCGCAAGGTATGTGTTAGCCAAATAATTTGTAAACCCTGGCGATCTGCTTTGGCTGATTCAACTGGCGCAGCTCGCCAGCGACGCGGACCCGCTCGAGCTGACAAGTCATTACCAGTTCGCCGTAGAGGTCCAACAGTTCCTGCAGGCGCTGGCGCACCTGATCGTTGTCACGCTCTTGCTCTTGCATTGCCTCATCCACAGCATGCCGACATTCGCGATCAAGCAAGCCGATCGCTGCCCAGTTCTGCTGAGCCAGCGCATCGCGCAGCGCAGTGCCGGTTTCTTCGAGGCGCTTGAGGGAAGCAATCATGATCGACTCCTGGGCCTAGACCCGATGCGACGGCGTCTGCCGAATCAGCTGGGACGTTGCAAAGCAACGCTGCTGACCCTTTATCGGCAAACAACGATTCGCCTTTAGCAAGGAGCGTAAAAGTCTCGACCGACGCTGCCCGCTCAGAAACGGTTACGCAGGCCTGGCGGAACGCTGGGTGGCGCGACCGGTTCCCAGGGACCGTCCGGGCGCCCTGCACAGAACCAGTCTCCGTCCCAGCGGTAGTACAGTCGCTCGCGATAGAAGAGATCGCGACCCTCCACGACGTAGACCCCCAAGCTTTTGTCCCAGTGCGCTGGTACATGCGGCGGAGGTGCGTAACGCGGATGGCTCTTCTGGGTACTAGGCGCTCGCGGTACCGACGGTGCCTTGATGGGCGGGGGTGCGATTACCGGACCGCTCGGCTCTGGCGCGCGGGGGACAGGGGCAGGCATTGGCGCCTGCGGCGTGGAATCATAGGGGCTCCCCGCGCAGGCACCGAGCAACAACGTCAGTCCAAGCAGCGTGGCACGCAGACCTAGCCGCACAGGTACTAACGGGCGTACTGACGTTAACGTTGCCATCTTTACCTCACGAGTGAATCAGCGAGCCTCGGCGCGATCGATCACCAGACGCACGGCGCTCTGGTCGCCGCCGGTCGCGACGGCTTCGCTTTGACCCATCCACTCCCCTTTTGTTGCATCGCCGGAACGTGATATCCGCGCCATCACCATGACCTGCTCGACACTGGAGATCTTCATCGAAGGGACCATGGCATCGGCGTCACCCAAGGTGATGGTTGCTGGTAGATCCGCAACCGTAAGCCGCTTGGCTGCCAGCGGAACCGGAGGCCCCGAAACCGCCCGCGCGAAGACGAACACGGTGTCTTGCGGCGACACAGACTCCACAACCTTGGGGTCCAATGCCACCTGAATTTCCAGCGTGGTGCCTGCATTGGCAGCTGACTGTGCTTGCTCGACCGGGGAATCGCCATCGATCTGCTGCCGTGCACGCTCGATGCCGCCGCGGATAGCTTCCCGCGAAGGGTCCTCTTCAGGCAGTGCCGCTACCAGCTGCTCCCAGAAACGTACCGCATCCTGATAACGCGACTCCTCGTACGCAGCGATGCCGAGCAGGCCAAGGCTCGTCAATTCTTGCGGATCACTCTGTAGCGCTTCGTCAGTGAGCGCTTGCAGTTCTTCGGACCACTGACGGTCACGAGCGAAGTACAGGGCCTGCGCCCATTGGCCAAGCAGCTCAGGCTGGCGCCCGGCGATTTCCACGACACGTGAAAAAGCCTTGGCCGCATCGCCCGGACGCTCCTGATTCATATAGGTCCGCCCGAGGAAATACCAGGCCTCGGCCGAGTCTGGCTGTTCCTGAACCGCCTGCTCCAGGTGAGCCGTCATTTCTTCGACTGTGCGCGGTTGCTCCGAAAACTGGCGAGCCATCTGCACCTTGTCATTGGCGCCCCAGTGCATGTAGAGCCCGTAGCCCACCAGGGGCACCAGCACCGCGGCGATCAGGGGTACGCTGCGGCCCAGCTTGGCGATCCGGGGTGTTTCGCTGCCCTCGGTATCCTCAAGGAGCTCGCGAGCAGCATCGGCCCGCCCGGCCTCCAGCTGCGCGTCACTCAAAGTGCCGGCGCCGTGCTGAGCAACGAGCTCAGCCAGACGTTCCTCGTACAGCGCTACGTTCAGCGCTGTACGGTCCTCCTCGGACTGGGCTCGACGGCCATGGAGAATCGGAATAAGCAGGAAAGCCAATGCCACCAGCAGCAAGGCGCCGGCGGCGATCCAGAAATCGGTCATGAGTCTTTTTTATCCAGAAGCTGGGCGAGACGCTCGCGCTCGGTCTCGGAAAGGGTATTCGACGCTGGGGCCTTCTCGACCCGACGACGGCGCACCAAGATCATGGTCAGCACACCGAAGCCCAGCACCAGCAAGCCAGCCGGCCCGTACCAAAGCAGGAGCGTCTTGGCATTCACAGGCGGGTTGTAGCGCACGAAGTCGCCATAACGGTCCACCAGATAATTGATGATCTGGTCATTGTTCTGACCCTCTTCCAGCATGCGGAAGATTTCCTGACGCAAGTCCATGGCGATTGGCGCATTGGAATCAGCGATATTCTGATTCTGGCACTTGGGGCAGCGCAGCTCTTCGGTCAATGTCCGATAACGCTCGCGCTCAGCCTCATCCCTGAACTCATAGGTATCGATTGCTGCCTGGGCAGTCGTGGCCAGAAAAAGGCCAAGCAACATACCGTGGATAAGTCGCTTCATTCGTCCACCAGTTCCTGATAAAGCGCTGCCAGCTGTTCGCGCCAGACGCGATCATCGATCACACCTACGAACTTGTGACGAATGATGCCCTGCTTGTCGATCAGGAACGTTTCGGGTGCACCGTAAACGCCCAGATCCAGGCCGAGACTGCCGCGCTCGTCACGGATGTTCAGCTGATAGGGGTCATGGAATTCGTTCAACCATTTGAGTGCCGCAGCGTTGTCGTCCTTGTAATTGACCCCGTGAATCACCACGCCCTGGGCCGCGAGGCGGTTCAGCACCGGGTGCTCGACCTTGCAGGCGACACACCAGGTTGCCCAGACGTTGACCAATGCCGGCTTGCCTTTGAGATCAGCAGCGGTGATCACGCGCTGCTCGTCTTCCACCGACGGAAGCGAAAAGGCCGGTAGCGGCTTGCCGATCAACGCCGAAGGCAGTTCTGACGGATCGAGAAACAGGCCGCGATAAAGGAACACGGCTACCACCAGAAAAATCACCAGCGGCAGCAACATCAGCAATCGTTTCACATCAGGCTCCTTGCGCCGCCATACCCAGCGCCTCGCGCACACGGGTCTTCACCTTGACTCGATAGCGACGATCGCTCGCCGCCAGCACACCACCTAGCCCCATCATCAATGCGCCAAGCCAGATCCAGCGCACGAAGGGCTTGATGTGCACGCGCACAGCCCAGGCGCCGTCGCCCAGTGGTTCACCCAGCGCGACATAGAGATCGCGGGTAAATCCCGCATCGATGCCGGCCTCGGTCATTGGCATCTGCTGCACGGTGTACAGGCGCTTCTCCGGATGCAGCGTCGCGATCTGCTTGTCGCCATCGAGCACGCGAACGGTCGCCTTGTCCGAGGTGAAGTTCGGCCCCTCATGGTGCACGGCGCCTTCGAAGACGAACTCGTAGCCGCCAAGCGACAGCGACTCACCGGGAGCCAAGCGCAGGTCGCGCTCGGCACTCTGATGGCTGGTGAGCACCACGCCAATGGCACAGACAGCCAACCCGAGGTGCGCCAGGTGCATCCCCCAGTAGCTCGGTGCCAGGCTGCGCACACCCTTGAGCAGGCCCTTGTGACGAGTCTTGTCCAGCAGATCACGAATGCTGGCGATGACCACCCAGGCCGCCAGCAGTGACACTGCAAGCACCGCCCAGTTGAAGTCACCGAAGAGCAACGAGCCCAGCCCGCCGAGCACCACGCTGGTGATCAGCACCGGCGTGAGCATGCCGAGCAACCACTTCAGCGGCGTGTCCTTCCAGCGCACCAGGATGCCTACGCCGAGCGTGACCATCAGCGCGCCAATCAGCGGCACGAACATGGCGTTGAAGTACGGAGGCCCAACGGAGAGCTTGGCGCCGGACAACGCATCCAGTAGCAAGGGATAGAGCGTGCCGAGCAGAATCATCGCGGTGGCCACGACGAGCAGCAAGTTATTGACCAGCAACAGCGTTTCACGAGACCAGAGGCCGAAGCCGACCTGACTCTTGACCACCGGCGCGCGCAGCGCAAACAACGTCAGCGAACCGCCGACCACCATCAGCAGGAAGACCAGAATGAAGACGCCGCGCTCGGGGTCAGTAGCGAATGCATGGACCGACGTCAGTACGCCCGAACGAACCAGGAAGGTACCGAGCAAGCTCAGGGAGAAGGCAGCGATCGCCAGCAAAACTGTCCAGCTCTTGAACACGCCACGCTTCTCGGTAACCGCAAGCGAGTGAATCAACGCGGTTCCGACCAGCCATGGCATGAAGGACGCGTTTTCCACTGGATCCCAGAACCACCAGCCGCCCCAGCCGAGCTCGTAATACGCCCACCAGGAACCCAGTGCGATACCCAACCCCAGGAACGCCCACGCAACGAGCGTCCACGGACGGGACCAGCGGGCCCAGGCGGCATCCAGGCGACCGCCGAGCAGCGCGGCGATTGCAAACGCGAAGGCGACAGAGAAGCCCACATAGCCCATGTAGAGCATCGGCGGGTGGACGATAAGGCCGAAATCCTGCAGCAGCGGGTTGAGGTCGCGACCGTCCACCGGAACCTGAGGCAGCAGGCGCTCGAAGGGGTTGGACGTGACGATCAGGAACAGCAGGAAGCCGATGCTGATAAGCCCCATGACGCCCAGCACGCGCGCCAGCATGTCCTCCGGAAGCTGACGGGAGAACACCGCCACAGCGAAGGTCCAGCCAGCCAGGATGAAAGCCCACAGCAACAGCGAGCCTTCGTGCGCACCCCAGACGGCGCTGAATTTGTAGTACCAGGGCAAGGCACTGTTGGAATTGTGCGCGACATAGGCGACGGAGAAGTCGTCGACCATGAATGCATAGGTCAGGCAGGCAAAGGAGAAGCCGAGAAAGGCGAACTGGCCCCAGGCAGCCGGTTGCGCCAGGCCCATCCACTGTCGGTCGCCGCGCCAGGCACCGATCAGGGGGAGCGTGGCCTGCACCACCGCCAGGCACAACGCCAGAATCATCGCCAGATGGCCGAGCTCAGGAATCATTTCGCATACTCCTGCTTGCCACCCTCGTAGTGTTTCATCATGCCGCTCTTCTCCAGCGCCTGAGTCACTTCGGGCGGCATGTAGTTTTCGTCATGCTTGGCTAGTACCTCGTCGGCCACCAGCACGCCGTCGGCATTGACCCGACCCAGCGCGACGATGCCCTGCCCTTCACGGAACAGGTCCGGGAGGATCCCCTGGTAGGTGATGGTGATCGCCTGGGCGCCGTCGGTGACACGGAAGGCGACGCTCAGCGAATCGTTGGTGCGCTTGACCGATCCTTCCTCGACCAGCCCCCCCGCACGGATTCGGGTGCCCTCTGGCGCTTCACCCGCTGCGATCTGGGTCGGCGTGTAGAACAGGTTGATGTTCTGCTGCAGGGCGGACAACGCCAGCGCCACGGCGATACCGACACCAGCGACAATCGCCAGGACGATGAAAAGACGCTTCTTGCGCACCGGATTCACTTCGACTCCTCCCGGCGCAAACGACGCGCCTCATCTTGCAGGTAACGCCGACGGGCCAGTACAGGCAGTACGACGTTGAGAATCAGGACAGCCAGGCTGATGCCGTAAGAGGTCCAGACGTACACGCCATGATTGCCCATGGCGATGAAATCGGCGAAGGACGAAAAGTTCACGAGTTGTTTCCTACCAGAGCCTTGACCTCATTCTTCACCCAGCTGGCACGCGATTCACGGCGCAGCACTTCCAGACGCATGCGCATCAGCAGCACCACGGTAAAGAAGCAGTAGAAACCGATCACCATCACCAGCAGTGGCAGCCACATTTCCACGGGCATGGCTGGTTTCTCGGTGACCTTGAAGGTGGCTGGCTGGTGCAAGGTGTTCCACCACTCCACCGAATATTTGATGATCGGGATGTTCACCACCCCAACGATGGCCAACACCGCGCAAGCCTTGGCCGCGCTGTCACGATTACTGATGGCCTGGCCGAGCGCAATGATGCCGAAGTACAGGAACAGCAGAATGAGCATCGAGGTCAGGCGCGCATCCCAGACCCACCAGGCACCCCAGGTCGGCTTGCCCCAAACCGCGCCGGTAAGCAGTGCGATGAAGGTCATCCAGGCGCCGATCGGCGCAGCCTGCTGCAAGGCGACGTCGGCGAGCTTCATTTTCCAGACCAGCCCCACCACACCCGCCACGGCGAGCATGACGTAGATGGACTGAGCCAGGAAGGCAGCCGGCACATGGATATAGATGATCCGGAAACTGTTGCCCTGCTGGTAATCCTCGGGCGCAAACGCCAGCCCCCAGATCACGCCGACACTGACCAGCAGAACGGCTGCCCAGGCCAGCCAGGGCAGCCAGCGACCGCTGATTTCATAGAACCATTTGGGTGAGCCCAGCTTGTGAAACCATGTCCAGTTCATCGGATGACTCATCGTCCAGCGAGCCCCTGACTGACAGGGCCTCGAGATTCGTTACATCGACCAGGCGCAAGCGCCGGCCATCTGGTGTGTCGCTATTCGCCGACGCTGATCTTCAGCCCGGCAGCTATCGCAAAGGGTGTAAGAGTAACGGCCAGCGCGGTCAGGCTGGCCAACCAGAGCAAGTGCCCGACTGCCGGTAGCCCCTGCAGCGCCGCTTGAAGCGCACCGCTGCCGAGGATCAATACCGGTATGTAGAGAGGCAGGATGAGCAATGCCAGCAGAAGCCCACCGCGCTTGAGCCCTACTGTCAGTGCTGCGCCAACCGCACCGAGCAGGCTCAGAATCGGCGTACCAAGCAGCAGCGAGATCAGCAGCACCGGAATGGTCCCAAGCGGCAGCCCCAACATCAAGCCCAAAAGCGGCGCCAGCAGAACCAGCGCCAAACCGGAAAAAGCCCAGTGTGCCAGCACCTTGGCGAGCACCAGGAGCGCGAGGGGGTGCGGCGAAACGACCCACTGCTCGAGCGACCCATCCTCGAAATCGCTGCGAAACAGTCCATCGAGCGAGAGCAGCACTGCCAGCAACGCAGCGACCCATACCAGGCCAGGCGAAATGGTTTGCAGCAGCTGCGTTTCCGGCCCTACCGCCAATGGAAACAAAGCGATGACGATGGCGAAGAACACCAGCGGGTTGGCCAGCTCAGCCGGACGGCGGAACAACAGGCGCGTTTCCCGCGCCAGCAGCAATGTGAATACGCTACTCATGCGGCACGCTGCCCCAGGTCCAGTTCACGATAACCGGCAGGCTTTTCCGTCAGGCTGTGGTGCGTGGTGAGCACGACCAACCCACCCTGTTCGCAATGCGCAGCCAGGTGCCTCTCAAGCTGCGCTACACCGTGTTTGTCGAGGGCTGTAAAAGGTTCGTCGAGAATCCACAGCGGGGGCGGTGAGAGATAAAGACGCGCCAGGCCTACGCGACGTTGCTGGCCAGCAGAAAGGGTGTGGCAGGGCACGTCCTCGAAACCACGCAGTCCTACTTCGGCAAGAGCGTGCCAGATGGCTTCACGGTTGGTCGGCTGGTGCAATGCGCAAAGCCAGGTGAGATTCTCTTCGGCCGTCAGCAAGCCCTTGATTCCGGCGGCGTGGCCGATCCACAACAGGTTGCGCGCCAGCTCGCCACGCTGGGCATTGAGTGACTGGCCATTGAGCAATACTTCGCCAGCAGTCGGCTGCATCAGTCCGCAAAGCAAACGCAGCAAACTGGTCTTGCCACTGCCGTTGGGCCCTGAAATCTGCAGCATCTCTCCGCTCTCGAGCCGCAGGTCGAGTTTGTCGAAAAGCAGCCGCCAATCCCGCTCACAAGCGAGCGCTACAGCTTCGAGGAAGGGAGTTGACACGCTAGCGACACCTCAAGATGAAATGGGCCTGGCCGCTATACTTCGGGAGCAGGGCCTGGCGGGCGGAATTATACATGGCAACCCTTGGAGCCGAGGGCCGCAAACGCGAAAGGTTGTAAGAGCATTTGAGGAAAGATGACCGAGATCAAGAGTACCACCGCTCTGCCACCAGCCAGCGCGCAACGCCCGGCGATAGCGGCCAGCGACCTCGCCTTGAAGCTGCTTCAGCCAATGCAGGGCCTGCTCGCGGCGGGTGAAAATGCCGAGGCGGAGGTCATCAGCATCAGAGAGGCGGCGCAGGCATTCCGCCTGGTGCTGCGCCTGACCATGGGCAGCGGGCGCCAGGCAACCGTTGAGGTCAGCAGCAACAAGGCCCCGCCTCCTGGCACCGCGTACATCATCACCGCACTGTCGGACACCCGTCTGCTCGCCTCAGCGCAACCGGCGGGACGTCAGCCTGCGTCGATGATTGATCTTCAACAGTTGCCCGTTGGCAGCGTCATTCAAGGCCGGGTGGTCGCAACCAGCCAACAGCAGTCAGATGACGGCCAGAAGGTTTTCAAGGCAGTCATCAGCCTGCTCAATTCGTCCGTAGCCGGACAGAAGCTGAACCTCGAGTCGACCAGCCCACTCGCACTCGGCAGCCTCCTGACCGCGCAGGTCAAGGGCGGGCAATCACTGGCCTTTCTCCCCCTGAGCGGACGCCTTGATCAACTGCATCTTGGCGAACAGCTTGGGGCTCAACAGAACCGCCAGGCCTCACTGGAAGGGCTGTTCAAGGCGCTGCAGGGCACAGCCTCCGGTTTACCGGATGGGCTGCGCGGAGCAGCCGAAAAACTGCTTGGATCGATACCGGAGATGCAGCAGCTTGGCGACGCAAAGGCCCTCGCGGCCGCGCTTGGAAGAAGTGGCGTATTCCTCGAGGCGCGCCTGCTGGCCGGGCAGACCGACGGGCTGCAGGGTGACCTAAAGGCCGGACTGCTGCGCCTGCTCGCGCAGATGCCCAACCTTCCTGGCAGCACGCCGCTGGCCGGCGCCCAGGCGGGAGCAACGCTCGGCCAGGCACTGCCAGCGTTCGCCCGCCAAGCCCTGGGCTCTCTGGCACAGAGCAGCGCTCGCCAGCTTGCAACCGGCTTCCCGCTACCGACCCGGCTGCCACCCGGCCTGGAAGACGAGGCAGACCTCGAGATGCTGCTCAAGCTCGCAGCCGCTGCGGTATCGAGACTGCAGACTCATCAGCTGTCCAGCCTCGCCCAGACTCAGATCGGCCCGGATGGGGCACTGCTCACTACCTGGCAGCTGGAGCTGCCGATGCGCGATCAGCGCGACATCGTGCCGCTGCAGATAAAAATGCAGCGCGAGGATCAGCCCAAAAGGAATGACAAGGAACGTGGCGAGCCGCTCTGGAAGATCGAACTCGCGTTCGATGTCGCCCCCCTCGGCCCGCTGCAGGTCCAGGCGCAGCTGACACGCGGCACCCTGTCCAGCCAGCTCTGGGCCGAACGCGGCGCGACGGCCCAACTGGTCGCCGCCGAACTCACCCATCTTCGCGGTCGACTGCAGGCTGCGGGATTGAACGTCGGCGAACTGTCCTGTCGACAGGGCACGCCACCGCAGGGCCCCAGCACCACGCTCGAGCAACGCTTCGTGGACGAGAAAGCATGACCGACAAACCGCCGCGCCAGGCCATCGCCCTCAGCTACGACGGCGTCAATGCACCGAGCCTGAGCGCCAAAGGAGACGATGAGCTGGCAGAGGCAATCCTGGCGATCGCCCGGGAACACGAGGTGCCGATCTACGAAAACGCCGATCTGGTGAGGCTGCTCGCAAGGCTGGAGCTAGGCGACGAAATCCCTGAAGCGCTGTATCGGACCATTGCCGAGATCATCGCCTTCGCCTGGTATCTGAAGGGCAAGTGTCCGCCAGGGTTTCAGGCAGCGAAGCACGAGCAGTCTGCGTCATCGCTGCCGTTACTCAATGGGCCTGGGCATTGAGCGTTGCGCCAGCCCGATCTTCGCCGGTGATCTGCGGAAAGTCGTGTAGCTGCCAGGCGAAATAACCCGAGCGGAAATAGAAAACCTGCTGGTAGCCCCAGGCAACAGCCAAGCGTGTGGCCTCCGCGCTTCGCGGACATATCTCGCTGTCGCAGTAGATAACCAGCGGCAGCTCGCGGGGCCACTCCCGAGCAGCCAGATTGGCGAAACCACTGGCGAGATCGAAATGCACCGCGCCTTCGACATGGCCCCATAGCCATTCGCGGTCAGAACGCACATCGATGAACACAGCACCCAGCTCATGCAATCGCTTGGCCTGAAAAACGTTGATGGTCATCGCCCCGTCGACGTTATCGGGCGCTTCGGCGGCCTGTACGGAGGCAGAAGAAACCACGCAAAACAGCAGAATCAGTACGCACCGCATCATTGCCCTCCTCGTCCCGAGTCCGAGACATGGACGCGCTCAATAACGCTGAGCCGATGAGGTTTGGAATGGGCGGGGTGCTGGAGGTTCCGAATGACCGACGGGACGGCGGTCGAAAGCAAAGTTGATTGGGTTCAGGGCTTCTGGCGAGCCTTGTGCAACTTGCTCATCAGCTCGGCCTCGGACTGCGAAAGGCCACAGGTTTGCGTCAGATCATCAATGCTAGCGCCCATGCCGACCAGTTTGGCCGCTTGGGACAGGGCAAAATTATTCGGGTCTCGCTGCTCGAGCTGAGAGAGTTTCTCTGGCAAGGGCGCAACCATACGACTCAGCTCGCGGAGTTCGTCGCCCATACGCAAGCTGCCTTCCAGATAGGCATCCAGACGGCTGCTCAGCTCCTTGATTCGCTTGTCCCTGCTCGCATCGCGCTGCTGCTGTTGTTCTGCCAGCAGGCGCTGCCGTCTGAGCAGCCATAGGCAGAAGCCCAACAGTCCCAGACAGCAGAATGCTAGCGCAACCAGCGATGCGACCAGCGACGCGATCAGCATGTATCAGATGCTCTCAAGCTCGGCCCATTCTTCTTCGCTCATCATCTTGTCGAGTTCGACCAGAATCAGCAGCTCGCCGTTCTTGTTGCAGACACCCTGGATAAACTTGGCCGATTCGTCGTTGCCGACGTTTGGCGCGGTTTCGATCTCGGACTGCCGGAGATAGACCACTTCGGCAACGCTATCGACCATGATGCCGATAACCTGGCGGTCCGCCTCGATGATGACGATACGGGTGTTGTCGGAAACGGGCGCAGTGTCCAGACCGAAGCGCTGACGCGTATCGATCACCGTCACCACATTGCCGCGCAGGTTGATGATACCGAGCACATAGCTAGGCGCGCCCGGCACCGGAGCGATCTCGGTGTAGCGCAGCACTTCCTGCACCTGCATTACGTTGATGCCGTACGTCTCGTTGTCCAGACGGAAGGTCACCCATTGCAGAACAGGATCTTCGGAACCCTGCGCAGACGTCATCTTCATAGTCCCACCTTCTTCAGTTACCGCTATGGCGGTCGATTCTATCGCTGGGCCGCGCGCAGGGCGCGACCATATTTGAATGTATTCAGTGCGCTCGAGGCTTTGCAGCACCTGGCAGCTGCTTGACTGCTCCGCTGGCGATCAGTTCGGCAAGTGCGGTCACGTCGACCAGGGCGCACATGTGCTCGATCACCGTACCGGCCAGCCACGGACGCTGGCTGCGCTGCGTGCGCCATTTGACTTCACTGGGGTCAAGGCGAATCGAGCGGCTGACCTGATGCACCGCCAGCCCCCATTCGTAGCCCTGCACCGAAATCACATACTGCAAACCTTCTCGGAAGTCTTCGCGGTAACGATCCGGCATTACCCAGCGCGCCGTATCGAGCACCTTCAGATTGCCCGCCTGGCTGGGCAGTATGCCAAGAAACCAGTCAGGCTGACCGAACAGCGGTGTGAGCTCCTGGTCGGCCAGCGGGTAGATCGACCCCAGACATACCAGCGGCACTGCGAGCGTCAAACCGGCAACATCGAACAGCAGGCATTCAAATGGCTCCTCGGCCCAGGCCGGCTGGCCGTCAGCGACGACCTCGACGGGCGCAGCCGGAGTTTGTGGCACTACCTCTACCCTCACCACCGGCTCAACGCTCGGCGTCGATGGCAGCATCACTTCCGGCACGACGACCGCGGGCGGCACCGGCGCTGCCGGCTGAACAATCTCCAGGCGCGGCGGCTGGCTCTGGCGGGTGTCGCGCAGCTGCTCCTCGAGCACTGCAGCCTGAAACTCGTCCTGACTGACCGAATCCGCCAGTTCGATGGCAGCGTCCTGCAGCAACCCATCGAGATAGGACTGCAGCGCCAGCTGGGAACGGGTTTCTGTGAGGACGGTGCGGCTCATGGAACGAACTCGAGAAGAGAATCTGAACAGGCTATCGGCCAACTGCGCGACAAACTTGAGCTGTCAGGCGCCGAACGGCACGGCATTTCACGCCACCTGTGGCGCGGCTTGCGACGCCAGCAGGTGCTTTAGCAATGCCCGGTAAGCGAGAACTGCGCGACTTGCCGGATCGAACTGCGAAGGCGTGAGGCCGGCACGGCTGGCGTCTCTCAGGCGCGTGTCGATCGGGATGAACGCGGGCCAGAGGTGATCGGCATAACCGGCACGCAAAACCTTGAGCGTATTCATCGAGGCCTGGGTGCGGCGGTCGAACAGCGTCGGCACGATGGTATAAGGCAGCGCCTGCTTACGCGAACGGTTGATCATCGCCAGCGTGCTGACCATCCGCTCCAGCCCTTTCATCGCCAGGAACTCGGTCTGTACCGGAATCACCAGCTGCTGACTGGCAGCCAACGCGTTGACCATCAGCACACCGAGCAGCGGCGGGCTGTCGATGATCGCGTAATCGAAGTCCTGCCACAGCTGCGACAGGCTCTTGGCAATCACCAGGCCAAGACCGTTCTGGCCGGGCGACTGGCGCTCCAGCGTTGCCAGCACGGTGCTGGAAGGCATCAGCGAAATACGCTCGTGACTGGTCGCCAGCAGCAGTTGCCAGGGCAAACCCTCGGGCACGGTGCCCTGATGCTGGAACAGGTCGAAGACACTATGTTCCAGGTTGTCCGGATCGTGACCGAAATAGCTGGTCATCGAACCATGCGGGTCCAGATCAAGCACCACGACGCGCTTGCCGGAATCGGCCAGCAAACCTGCCAGCGCGATCGACGTGGTGGTCTTGCCCACCCCACCCTTTTGATTGGCTACAGCCCAGACTCTCATGCTTTTCCACCCGGCTCGCTGCTGACCGGCATTGCACTACCTGCTAAAGGTAACGCGACGGTGTTTTTTTGACGATTGCGCCTACGGACGCCTACATGGCCCGAGCCGGTGCAGGTTGTGTGCCAGCCCTACGCAGCGCATCGTCGGGTCGTGCATTGCTGCTGCCCATGCCGCTGACGCTGCGGCGCACATCCAGATTGCGCGACACCACCAGAATCACCCGACGATTGCGCGCCCGTCCGGCAGCGGTCGCGTTATCGGCCACTGGCTGAAACTCGCCGTAGCCCACCGCCGCCAGCCTTGACGGGTCTACGCCCTGCGCCGCGAGCATTCGTACCACACTGCCAGCCCGCGCGGCAGAAAGCTCCCAGTTGGTCGGAAACTTGTCGGTGCTGATGGGCAGGTTATCGGTAAAGCCCTCGACATGAATCGGGTTGTCAAAGGGCGCCAGAATCCCGGCTACCTTCTCGATGAGGGCGAATGCGTGGTCGTTGGGCAGCGCATCGCCGCTGGGAAACAGCAGGCTGGAGTTCAGCTCGATTTCGATCCATAGCTCATTGCCGCGCACTGTCAGCTGCTCGTTGGCGATCAGCTCACCGAAAGTCTCGCGCATGCTCTGCGCGATACGCTCCAGCGGATCGAACACCGGCTCCCCGCTCAGTACCGATTGGGCGGCTGGATCGTCGACCTGAGAGACATCGGGCTCGGTGGTACGCGGTCGCTCCTCACCGATCGGGATGGGCTTGACCGAACGATCGACCTGATTGAACACGCCAACGAGGGAATCCGAAAGGATCTTGTACTTGCCCTCGTTGATGGAGGAAATCGAGTACATCACCACGAAGAAAGCGAACAGCAGTGTGATGAAGTCGGCGTAGGAGACCAGCCACCGCTCATGATTCTCGTGCTCTTCCGGCGCTCTGCGTCTGCCCATGGCGGTCAGTCCATGAAGCCTTGCAGCTTCATCTCGATGGAACGGGGATTCTCGCCCTCAGCAATGGAAAGAACACCTTCCAGCAGCATCTCGCGATAGGCAGTCTGTCGCTGGACCACGCTCTTGAGCTTGTTACCAATCGGCAGCACCAGCAGGTTGGCGAACGCAACGCCATAGATGGTTGCGACGAATGCCACAGCGATCCCGCTGCCCAGCTGGCTGGGATCTGCAAGGTTGCCCATCACATGGATCAAGCCCATCACCGCACCGATGATGCCGATGGTCGGCGAGTAGCCACCCATGCTCTCGTAGACCTTGGCGGCACGCAGGTCGCGGCTTTCCTGCGTGTACAGATCGACTTCGAGGATGCTGCGGATCACTTCCGGCTCGGCACCATCCACCAGCAACTGCAAGCCCTTGCGCGCATAGGGATCAGGCTCCGTCTCGGCGACAGGCTCAAGGCCGAGCAGTCCCTCCTTACGCGCCGTATTGCTCCAGGTGGTCACCATCAGGATGCCGCGAGCCAGGTCGATGCGCGGCGGAAAGAAGATCCAGCGACCGATGCTCATCGCGCGCATGAAAACGGCGATAGGGGTCTGCAACAGCACCGCGCCCAGGGTGCCGCCAAGCACGATCAATGCCGCCGGTCCGTTGAGCAACGCGGAGATATGGCCGCCCTCGAGAAAGTTGCCCCCGACAATGGCAACGAACGCCAGCAACAGCCCGATAAGGCTGAGTACATCCATCAGATGCAGGCCTCGGCAAGGTTGCGCCCGATCTCGTCGAGGCCGTAGACGGCGTCACTTAGGTTGGCCTTGACCACCGCCATCGGCATGCCATAGATCACGCAGCTAGCTTCATCCTGCGCCCACACCTGGCTGCCGCTCTGCTTGAGCAAGCGCGCGCCTTCGCGGCCATCGGCACCCATGCCGGTCAACACCACGGCGAGTACCTTGTCATGGAAGGATTTGGCCGCCGAGCCGAAAGTCACGTCGACGCAAGGCTTGTAGTTCAGGCGGTCATCGCCCGGCAGGATGCGCACCGCACCACGGGAGTCGATCATCATCTGCTTGCCGCCCGGCGCCAGCAGCGCGAGCCCGGGACGTAGAACGTCACCATCCTCCGCTTCCTTGACCCGAATACGGCAAAGCTTGTCCAGGCGATCGGCGAACGCCTTGGTGAATGCCGCCGGCATGTGCTGGATAAGCACGATAGGCGCCGGAAAATTGGCCGGCAGTTGCGTCAGTACGCGCTGCAGCGCTACCGGGCCGCCGGTGGAGGTTCCGATGGCTACCAGTTTGTATGCCTTGCGCTTGGGTGCAGGCGAACGAGCAGCCGGCGCAGTGGGAGCCGCTCCGGTGGAGCGCAGAGTATTGGTTGACGCGCTCGGCACGGCACCTCGCGACGGAGCCGGAGGCGGATTGACGCTTGAGGTACAAAAGGTGCTGTAGCGCCGGTTACTCCGCGAAATGGTATGCACCTTTTCGCAAAGCATCTGTTTGACCTTTTCCGGGTTGCGCGAAATGTCTTCGAAATTCTTCGGTAGATAATCCACCGCGCCGGCGTCCAGCGCATCGAGGGTGACTCGCGCGCCTTCGTGAGTCAGCGAAGAGAACATCAGCACGGGCGTCGGACACCGCTGCATGATCTGCCGCACCGCCGTGATGCCATCCATCATCGGCATCTCGTAGTCCATGGTGATGACGTCCGGCTTAAGCGCCAGCACCTGGTCAATCGCCTCACGACCGTTGGTGGCAGTGCCGACGACCTGGATATTGGAATCAGAGGAAAGGATTTCCGAGACGCGCCGACGAAAGAAGCCCGAATCGTCGACCACCAGGACCTTGACTGCCATACATCACTCCTAGCGGCAGCGCGCCCCACGGTGGGCCGCGCCGCCTGACTGAATCAAATCCGGCGTGCGTAACGCTTGAGCATGCTCGGAACATCGAGAATCAGAGCGATGCGGCCATCGCCGGTGATCGTTGCGCCGGACATGCCAGGCGTGCCTTGCAGCATCTTGCCCAGTGGCTTGATGACCACCTCCTCCTGCCCGACCAGTTGATCCACGACGAAGCCGATGCTCTGGTTGCCGACGCTGAGAATCACCACGTGACCTTCGCGCTGCTCTTCCTCGGCAGCGCTCTGGATCAGCCAGCGCTTGAGATAGAACAGTGGCAGTGCCTTGTCGCGCACGATCACCACCTCCTGGCCGTCGACGACGTTGGTACGCGACAGGTCGAGATGGAAGATCTCGTTGACGTTGACCAGCGGGAAAGCGAACGCCTGATTGCCGAGCATCACCATCAGGGTCGGCATGATCGCCAACGTCAGCGGCACCTTGATCACCACCCGAGAGCCCTGGCCCTTGGTAGAGAACACGTTGACGGTACCGTTGAGCTGGGAAATCTTGGTCTTGACCACATCCATGCCGACGCCACGGCCGGACACATCGGAAATCTCGGTCTTGGTCGAGAAGCCAGGGGCGAAGATCAGGTTGTAGCATTCCAGATCGCTCAGGCGGTCAGCGGCATCCTTTTCCAGCATGCCCTTTTCCACGGCCTTGGCGCGCAGGACGTTGGCATCCATACCTTTGCCGTCATCACTGATGATCAGCAGGATGTGGTCACCTTCCTGTTCGGCGGACAACACCACTCGACCGGTACGCGGCTTGCCGGCAGCCTCGCGTTCCTCGGGCATCTCGATACCGTGGTCGACCGCGTTGCGCACCAGGTGCACCAGCGGATCGGCAAGGGCCTCGACCAGGTTCTTGTCGAGGTCGGTTTCTTCACCGACCAGCTCGAGGTTGATCTCTTTCTTCAGGCTGCGCGCCAGATCGCGTACCAGCCGCGGGAAGCGGCCGAACACCTTCTTGATCGGCTGCATGCGGGTCTTCATCACCGCGCTCTGCAGGTCGGCGGTCACTACGTCGAGGTTGGACACAGCCTTCGCCATGGCCTCGTCGCCGCTATTGGAACCCAGGCGAACCAGGCGGTTACGCACCAGTACCAGTTCGCCAACCATGTTCATGATTTCATCGAGGCGTGCGGTATCCACACGTACCGTCGTCTCGGCTTCGGCTGGGGCTTTTTCAGCCACCACAGCCGCCGGTTTGCTGACAGCAGCAGCCGGTGCAGCCTTGGCTGGGGCAGCACGGGCGGCCTCCGGCTTGGGCTCCGGCTTGCTCGGCACAGCCGGTGCTACCTCGGCAACCGCGGGCTCGAACTTGCCCTTGCCATGCAACTGATCCAGCAATGCTTCGAACTCGTCGTCGGTGATTTCATCGCTGGCACTGGTGTTACTCGCAGGCGCAGCAGCCGCTGGCGTCGCCGGCTCGGTACTGGTGCTACCCACCGGCTCGAACTTGCCCTTGCCGTGCAGCTGATCGAGCAGTGCTTCGAATTCGTCGTCGGTAATCTCGTCACTGGCCGGCGCGACGACGACCTCGGGCTCCGGTGCGGCGCTGGCGGCACTGACCGAGAACTGGCCCTTGCCATGCAGTTGATCGAGCAACGACTCGAATTCATCGTCGGTGATTTCGTCGCCACCACCGCTGACCTGCGCGGCTGCCGGTTCGCTGTCTGACGACTGAACGGCGGCGAGCATCTGCTCGAACTCGGCATCGACGGCTTCGACCTGAGGCTCGGCAACAGGCGCGGGTTCCATCGGCACGGCCGGCTCGTCGGCAGAAGCAGGCTCTGCCAGGCGCGCCAATGCGGCCAGCAGCTCACGTGAAGCGGGAGTCGGTTCGACGCGCTCGCGAACCTGTCCAAACATCTCATTCACGGAATCGAGCGCCTGCAGAACGACATCCATCAATTCGGAGTCGACGCGACGCTCACCCTTGCGCAGGATGTCGAAGACGTTTTCAGCGATGTGGCAGCACTCCACCAGCTCGTGGAGCTGAAGAAATCCTGCACCGCCCTTTACCGTGTGGAACCCGCGAAAAATCGCATTGAGCAACGCCATGTCATCGGGGCTGCTTTCCAGCTCCACGAGTTGCTCGGACAATAGTTCGAGAATCTCGCCGGCCTCTACCAGGAAGTCCTGGAGGATTTCTTCATCGGCGTCGAAGCTCATATTCACTTCCCCTAAAAGCCCAGGCTTGAAAGCAGATCATCGACATCGTCCTGGCCGGAAACGACGTCTTCACGCATATCGGCATGCATCTGCGGACCTTCACCCTTGGAAGGCTCTTTTTCTTGTTTTTTCTGTTCCTGCTCGGCGCGCATCGCGTCCCGGTCATGCTGAATGCCGGCCACACGGTCGACCTGTCCAGCCATCAGCACGAGATTGAGCAGATTGCTTTCGAGCTCGGTCACCAGGCGCGTAACGCGCTTGATCACCTGGCCGGTGAGATCCTGGAAATCCTGAGCCAACATGATTTCGCTGAGGTTCTGCGACAGCTGGCTACCGTCATTCATGCTGCGCTGCAGGTACTGGTCGATACGCTTGACCAGCTCGCGGAACTGCTCGGCATTCATGTCGCGACGCATGAAGCGCTGCCAGTCGGCCGTCAGGCTCTGCGCCTCGTAGCTCACGTAGTTGACCAGCGGCGCGGATTCCTCGACGAGATCCATGGTGCGATTGGCGGCTTTCTCGGTCATTTCGACCACGTACGACAATCGATCAGTCGCGTCGGTGATGGGTGACGGATCACCGCCGGTCGCGCAGGTGTCCATCTCCAGCTTGACGATGGCGTTGTGCAGCTCGCGGGTGAGCTTGCCAACTTCCTGATAGAGCCCGTGATTGCGCACCTGATTGAGCTCATTGAACATCTGCGTCGCTTCATCGAAGCGGCCCTGCTGCAGACTTTCGATCAACTTGGGTGCGTGCGCCTTCAGAGTCGCTTCGAACTCTGCCAGGCTTTGGTCTGCTTGCGTCATAGTGCCCTCGCGGCGTTGCTGCTTCAGCCGTTGACGCGCTCGAAGATCTTCTCGATCTTCTCCTTGAGCACCTGGGCAGTGAAAGGCTTGACCACATAGCCGTTAACCCCGGCCTGTGCCGCTTCGATGATCTGGTCGCGCTTGGCTTCAGCGGTCACCATCAGCACCGGCAGGTGCTTGAGGCGCTCGTCGGCACGCACGGTGCGCAGCAGATCGATACCGCTCATGCCCGGCATGTTCCAGTCGGTCACGAGGAAGTCGAAGCTGCCGCTTTTGAGCATCGGCAGCGCAGTGGTGCCGTCATCCGCTTCGGCGGTGTTGGTGAACCCCAGATCACGCAGGAGGTTCTTGATGATTCGTCTCATCGTCGAGAAGTCATCGACAATGAGGATTTTCATGTTCTTGTCCAAGTCGACCTCCGTAAGTCCCAAAATGCCTCAGCAAACCGAGCACGTCATACCGCAAACAATCGTCAATTGGCGCGCCATTCGCCGAGGCGTGCACGCAAGCGCGCAGCACACTGGCTATGCAACTGGCTCACACGCGACTCGCTGACTCCCAGCACCTGCCCAATTTCCTTCAAGTTCAATTCTTCGTCGTAATACAGCGACAGCACCAGCTTCTCGCGCTCGGGCAGGTTGGCAATGGCATCAACCAGGGCCTGCTGAAAGCGTTCGTCTTCGAGATCGCGAAACGGCTCAGGATGGAGACTCGCGGCGTCTTCCTGCAGCTCGCCGTGCTCCCCTTCCTGCAGCAGATCATCGAAGCTGAACAGACGACTGCCCAGCGTATCGCCGAGAATGCCGTAATACTCATCGAGACTTAGCTTAAGTTCGGCCGCAACCTCGTGATCTTTAGCGTCGCGCCCGGTTTTCGCCTCGATCGTCCGAATCGCCTCGCTGACCATGCGCGAATTGCGGTGCACGGAGCGCGGGGCCCAGTCGCCCTTTCGCACTTCGTCCAGCATCGTGCCGCGAATGCGGATACCGGCGTAGGTTTCAAAACTGGCGCCCTTGCCGGCGTCGTATTTCTTAGCTGCTTCCAGCAGTCCGATCATTCCAGCCTGAATCAGATCGTCGACCTGCACACTGGCAGGCAGACGCGCCAACAGGTGGTAAGCGATTCGCTTGACCAACGGGGCGTACTGATCAATCAGGCGGTACTGCGCATCCTTTGCCTGAGCCTTGCTGTAATACATAGCGGATCCGGCACCTGTCATTCGTGGCTTTGTGAAGCGGGGCTGATGAGGCGCTCTACGAAGAATTCGAGATGACCGCGCGGCGTAGCGGGCAACGGCCAGGTATCGACCTTCTGCGCGATGGCCTTGAATGCCAGCGCGCACTTGGACCGCGGGTAGGCTTCGTAGACCGCACGCTGCTTCTGTACTGCCTTGCGTACGGCCTCATCGTAAGGCACAGCGCCGACATACTGCAGCGCCACGTCGAGAAAGCGCTCGGTGACCTTGGTCAACTTGGCAAACAGGTTGCGACCTTCCTGCGGGGCATGAGCCATATTGGCCAGCACACGGAAGCGACTGATGCCATAGTCACGATTGAGCAGTTTGATCAGCGCGTAAGCGTCGGTAATCGAGGTCGGTTCATCGGTCACGACCAGCAGTACCTCCTGCGCGGCGCGAACGAAGCTCACTACTGAGTCGCCGATACCTGCGGCGGTGTCGATGATCAGCACGTCGAGCTCGTCGCCCAGCTCACTGAACGCCTGGATCAATCCGGCGTGCTGCAGCGAAGACAGCTGCACCATGCTCTGCGTGCCGGATGCGGCCGGCACTACGCGGATGCCACCCGGCCCTTGGATCAGCACGTCGCGCAGATCACATTCACCGGCGATAACGTCGGCCAGGGTGCGCTTGGTGGTAAGCCCCAGCAACACGTCGACGTTGGCCAGGCCAAGGTCGGCGTCAAGCAACACCACACGCCGGCCGAGATCGGCCAGCGCCAGTGCCAGATTGACCGACACATTGGTCTTGCCGACGCCACCCTTGCCGCCGGTCACCGCAATCACCTGTACGGGATGCATTCCCATGTTCACATGCCTATATCTTGCTGGGGCCTTGCGGCCGGCGATGCGCCCGCATGGCACGCATCTGATTCATTCAGGTACTGCTCTCGCAGCATCATCCGGCCCGCCGTGACGAGCTGTTGTACAGCCCGGCGAACATATCGGCCATGGTTTCCTCGCTCGGTTCCTCGCCGGACTGCAAACTCACCGCGCGACTGACCAGCTGATGGCTGCGCGGCAGGTGCAGGTCGTCCGGAATCCGGGGGCCATCCGCGAGGTACGCTATCGGCAAATGCTGGCTGATCGTGAGGCCGAGTACATCACCGAGACTGCCGGCTTCATCCAGTTTGGTCAGGATACAACCAGCCAGGCCGCAGCGACGATAGTTGTGCCACGCCGCCTTGAGCACCTGGCTCTGACTGGTCGCGGCCAGCACCAGATAATTCTTCGATTTCACACCGCGGTCCGACAACGCTTCGAGCTGCATGCGCAGTGTCGGATCGCTGGCGGGCAGGCCAGCGGTGTCGATCAGGATCACGCGCTTGCGCGCCAGCGGAGCGAGCGTCTTGCTCAACGACTGGCTCGGATCGATCTGCAGCACTGGCACATCCAGGATGCGGCCAAGCGTCTTGAGCTGCTCCTGCGCGCCGATCCGATAATTGTCCATGCTGACCAGCGCAATGTTCTGCGCGCCATACTTCAATACGTAGCGTGCTGCGAGCTTGGCCAGAGTGGTGGTCTTGCCGACACCTGCCGGACCAACCAAGGCGATGACACCACCCTCTTCCAGCGGTTCGGTCTTGCTGACCTTGATCGCCTGCGCCAGGTACGCCAGCACCATGCGCCATGCCTGGCGCGGCTCGGTGATACCCGCAACCTTTTCCAGCAGGCTGCGCGACAGCTCGGCCGGCAGGCCCAGGCGCTGCAGGCGGCGCCAGAGGCCAGCCTGCTGCGGACGACGGCTTTGTTCCTGGCCCCAGGCAATCGAGCCAAGCTGGACTTCGATCAGTTCGCGCAGACCATGCAGCTCCGACTGCATCGCCTCGATCGCGCGGGAATCGACCGCAGCGGCAGCTTCAGCCACGGCTGAAGGCTGCGGGATGCTCACGGCTGCGGGCTTCTCGTCAACCAGTTGACGATCCTGCATCTTCGCCCGCGGGGCGGCGCTCAGCTCGGCGTGGGCATTGGCCAGACGCGCCTGGGTCTTGCGCAGCTCGGCTTCCAACGCCGGGTTGGGCTTGTTCGCGGCCGGAGCGGACTGCATCGGGTAATCGAGCACGGCAGTCAGCTCGACGCCGCCGGCCACCCGGCGATTGCCGATGATCACGGCATCGGCGCCCAGCTCGTCACGCACCATTTTCATGGCGATGCGCATATCGGCGGCGAAGAAACGTTTGACCTGCATGGCCTGTACCCTCGGTTAATTCTGACCCACCGTCGAGACGATGGTGACCTGCTTGTTGTCCGGTATTTCCTGGTAGGCCAGAACATGAATGTTCGGCACTGCCAGACGCGCGAATCTCGACAGCATCGCCCGTACCGGGCCGGCTACCAGCAGAACTGCCGGCTTGCCGAGCATTTCTTGACGCTGTGCCGCTTCTACCAGAGACCTTTGCAACTTTTCGGCCATTCCTGGCTCCAGCAGAATTCCGTCTTCGGAGCCTTGCCCGGCCTTCTGCAAGCTGTTGAGCAAGATCTGTTCCAACCGTGGCTCCAGTGTGATCACAGGCAGCTCCGGCTCTAGTCCCACAACGTTCTGCACGATTGCACGGGACAACGCCACCCGCACTGCCGCGACCATTGCGGCGGGATCTTGACTCTTGGCAGCGACGTTGGCGATGGCTTCGGCAATGGTGCGGATATCACGCACCGGCACCTGCTCCTGCAGCAGCGCCTGCAGCACCTTGAGCAGGGTGGACAGCGAAACCATCCCCGGGACCAGTTCTTCGGCCAGCTTGGGCGAGCTTTTCGCCAGCAGCTGCAGCAGCTGTTGAACCTCTTCGTGGCCGAGCAGCTCATGGGCATGCTTGTGCAGCACCTGATTCAGATGTGTGGCGACCACGGTGCTGGCATCCACCACGGTATAGCCCAGCGACTGCGCCTGGTCACGCTGGCTGGCCTCGATCCACACCGCTTCCAGGCCGAACGCCGGGTCCCTGGCGCTAATGCCGTTCAGTGGGCCGAATACCTGCCCCGGGTTGATCGCCAACTCACGGTCCGGATACACCTCGGCTTCGGCCAGGCTGACACCCATCAGGGTCAACCGGTAGGCGTTGGGCAACAGGTCGAGGTTGTCACGGATATGCACCGAGGGCATGAGAAAGCCAAGATCCTGCGACAGCTTCTTGCGTACGCCCTTGATACGCGCCAGCAACTGACCACCCTGATTGCGGTCAACCAGCGGAATCAGCCGATAGCCGACCTCCAGGCCGACCATATCCACCGGAGTCACGTCATCCCAACCCAGCTCCTTGGTTTCCGCCGAGCGCTGGGCCGGCAGCATTTCCTGCTGCTTCTGCACTTCCTGCTCGGCTTTCTTCTCGACCTGCTTCTTGCGATGCCAGATCCAGTACGCACCCGCCGCAGCGGCAGCGCCGAGGCCGAGGAAGGACAGGTGCGGCATGCCGGGAACCAGTCCCATCGCAATCATGATCGCCGCGGCCACCGCGAGTGCCTTGGGCGAGGCGAACATCTGCCGCTGCACCTGCTGGCCCATGTCCTCGGAACTGGTGACGCGGGTCACCATGATCGCTGCCGCGGTGGACAGCAGCAGAGACGGGATCTGCGCAACCAGACCGTCACCGATAGTCAACAGGGCGTACACCTGGCCCGCTTCGCTGAAACTCATGCCGTGCTGGGCCATGCCGATACCGACACCGCCGATCAGGTTGATGAAGAGGATCAGCAGGCCGGCAATGGCGTCACCGCGCACGAACTTGCTCGCACCATCCATCGAGCCGTAGAAGTCCGCCTCGGACGAAACCTCGACACGGCGCTTCTTGGCTTCCTCCTGATCGATCAGGCCGGCGTTGAGGTCGGCGTCGATGGCCATCTGCTTGCCGGGCATGGCATCCAGGGTAAAGCGCGCACTGACCTCGGAAATTCGTCCGGCGCCTTTGGTCACCACGACGAAGTTGATGATCATCAGGATCGCGAAAACCACGATACCAACCACGTAGTTGCCGCCGATCACCACGTTGCCGAAGGCCTCGATCACGTGACCGGCGGCGGAGCCACCTTCATGGCCGTTGATCAACACCACACGGGTCGACGCCACGTTCAGCGCCAGACGCATCAGGGTGGCGACCAGCAGAATGGTCGGGAACACGGCGAAATCCAGCGGCCGCAGCGCATAGACACTGACCAGCAGCACGACGATCGACAGCGCGATGTTGAAGGTGAATAGCAGATCCAGCAGGAACGGCGGCACCGACAACATCATCATGCCCATCATCACGAGCAGCAGCAGCGGCACGCCGAGGTTGCCGCGCCCCGCGCCCGTCAGGCCATTGCGAATATTGATGAGTTGCGTGCGATCCAACGTAGCCCCCGGCGTGCAGAACGAATTCTTGACGCAAAATGCGCCTCGCCCGGGTTATAGCAAGAAGGGGTCCAACTTCCTCGGCGCGTCCCAGAGCCCGCCGTACGGTTTTGGCCCGCCCTACAGGCGATACGGCAAAACTCGCGAACGCGACCGGCAACTGACAGTCACACTAGCACCGGCGACAGCCCGTCGCCGTTTGTGCAAAGGAGCTTTCAGATGAAACAGTGGATCATCGCCGCGCTGGCCGGCTGCACCGCCCTCGCCGCTCAAGCCGAAACACTGAGCGTCAAGGTCAACACCGTAAGCGCCCAGGGCATCGGCGAATCCGTCGGCAGCGTGAAGATCGAAAGCAGCGAGTACGGGCTGGTGTTCCAACCCGAACTAAGCAGTCTGGAACCTGGCATTCACGGCTTTCACGTCCATGCCAAAGGCAGCTGCGAGCCTGCAGAGGTTGACGGCAAACTGACCCCGGCGGGTGCCGCGGGCGGTCACTGGGACCCGAAGAACAGCGGCAAGCACGGCGAGCCATGGGGTGACGGACATATGGGCGATCTGCCCGCGCTCTATGTCGACAGCGAAGGCAAGGCCAGCCAACCGGTGCTGGCTCCGCGCCTGAAGAGCCTTGGCGACATCAAAGGGCTGGCGCTGATGGTCCACCAGGGCGGCGACAACCACGCTGACCATCCGCAACCACTCGGCGGTGGCGGCGCACGGGTTGCCTGTGGCGTGATCGAGTAACCGCAGCGATACGCGGCGCGCTTCACGATGAGCCGCCGCGTGACGGTTCATTCGTCGCGACGCAGATCCGGCGGGATGGGCACGTCGTTCAACGGGTCCGGCCGACGCCCCTTGCCGGCCCGGTACTGACGCAACTGATAGACATAGGCCAGGACCTGCGCCACGGCCAGGTAAAGGCCGGCGGGAATTTCCTGATCCAGCTCGGTGGAGTAATACACCGCCCGCGCCAGCGCCGGCGACTCCAGCACCGTGACCTTGTGCTCCTGGGCAATCTCGCGAATCTTCAGCGCCACGAAGTCGCCGCCCTTGGCCACCAGCCGGGGCGCCCCGCCCTTGTCGCCGTCGTATTTCAGCGCGACAGCAAAGTGCGTCGGGTTGGTGATCACCACGTCAGCCTCGGGCACGGCCTGCATCATGCGCCGCTGCGCAGCCTCGCGCTGCAGCTGACGAATCCGCGATTTGACCTCCGGCTTGCCTTCCGAGTCCTTGTATTCGTCCTTGACCTCCTGCTTGGTCATCATCAGCTTCTGCTTGTTGTCCCAGAGCTGAAACGGCACATCCACCGCGGCGATGACTATCAGCCCGCAGGCCATCCACAAGGCACACCAGCCGACGATCTCCGCGCTGTGCATGATCGCCAGGTCCAACGGCTGCTTGGCGATTGACAGCAGGTCGTCCTGATAAGCCGAGAGCACCAGCAGCGCGACGCCGAGCACCACGAGGAATTTGCCCAGGGCCTTGAGCAGCTCAACCAGCGCCTTGGTGGAGAACATGCGTTTCAGCCCGGCAGCCGGGTTCATCCTGCTGACCTTCGGCGCCATGGCCTTGGCGGAAAACAGCCAGCCACCCAGCGAGACGGGCCCGACAATCGAGGCGATCAGCAACGCGATGAGCAGCGGCATGATTGCCTCCAGCGCCATCAGGCCGCTGCCCATCAACAAACGAACCATCGACCCTTCGTCGAGCAGCGTTTCCCGGCTCAGTTCGAAGGTGCCTTGCATCATTGCCATCAGGGTCTGCGCCAGACTCCCGCCGGAAGCCAGCAGCCCGCCGATGCCACCGAGCGTCACCGCGACCGTACTGAGCTCACGGGAGCGCGCAAGCTGCCCCTTCTCGCGAGATTCGCGCAGGCGTTTCTCTGTGGGTTCCTCGCTTTTGTCGGCACCGCTTTCGCTCTCAGCCATGAGCGACCTCCGGCAGATACGGGAAGCAAGGCATCAGCGGGCCCCCGCCAGCTCGCGCAGCATCAAAAGCGCCTCGCTGACGAAGATCTGGTACTGCGCGAAGATGTCGGCCATACCGATCCAGACAATGATCAGACCCAGCACGAGGGTCAGCGGAAAGCCGATGGAGAAGATATTCAGCTGTGGAGCGGCCCGCGTCATCAGGCCGAACGCGAGATTGACCACCAGCAGCGCGGTGATCGCCGGCAGGACCAATAGCAGGCCCGCGCCCAGCACCCAGCCAAGTTTGCCCGCCACCTCCCAGAAATGATTGGTCGATAGCCCCCCGCCTACCGGCAGGGTGACAAAGCTCTCGGCGAGGATTTCAAGCACTACCAGATGGCCGTTGACCGAGAGAAACAGCAGGATCACCAGCATATTGAAGAACTGACCGAGCACCGGCACAGAGATGCCGTTGGCCGGATCGACCATCGAAGCGAAACCGAGGCCCATCTGCATCGCCAGCATCTGCCCGGACACGATGAAGACGTGGAAGAACAGCTGCAGGACAAAACCAAGCATGACGCCGATCAGCAGCTGTTCGGCGATCAGCAGCAGCGAGGCCAGGCTCAGCGATTCGACCACCGGCATTGGCGGCAAGGTCGGCACCAGCACCAGCGCAATGGCCAGAGCGAGATAGAGCCGCACTCGAACCGGAACCAGCTGGGTGCCGATGATCGGCATGCTCATCAACAGCGCAGCGATGCGAAACAGCGGGAGCAGAAACTGCCCCACCCAGCCGCCGATCTGCGCATTGCTCAGCTCTAGCACGTTCGGCTACCCGATCAGCAGCGGGATGTTTTGGACCAGATTCTGCGTGTACTCCATAAGCTCACGGACCAGCCAGGGACCGGCCCAGATCAGCGTCAACAGCATCACCAGCAGGCGCGGCAGGAAGCTCAGCGTCTGCTCGTTGATCTGGGTGGCCGCCTGGAACATGGCCACCACCAGGCCCACCAGCAGACTCGGTACGACCAGCACGCCGACGATCATCGCGGTCATCCACAGCCCTTCACGAAACAGGTCCACCGCTACTTCAGGAGTCATCTGCTTGCTTCCCTAAAGGGTGCCGAAGCTGCCGGCGAGAGTACCGATGATCAGCCCCCAGCCATCCACCAGGACGAACAACATGATCTTGAACGGCAACGAAATGATCAGCGGCGAGAGCATCATCATGCCCATTGCCATCAGCACGCTGGCCACCACCATGTCGATGATCAGAAACGGAATGAAGATCATGAAGCCGATCTGGAAGGCCGTCTTCAGCTCCGAAGTGACGAAGGCCGGCACCAGGATAGTCATTGGTGCGGCTTCCGGCGAAGCGATGTCGGTACGTCGCGAAAGCCTGACGAAAAGCTCCAGATCGCTCTCGCGGGTCTGCGCCAGCATGAAGTTCTTCAATGGCACCTCGGCGCGGGAGATCGCCTCCTGTGCCGGTATCTGCTCGCTGAGATAAGGCTGCAGCGCGTCCTGGTTAATCCGGTCGAATACCGGCGCCATGATGAACAACGTGAGGAACAGCGTCAGGCCAATGAGAATCTGGTTCGACGGCGTCTGCTGCAGCCCCAGGGCCTGACGCAGAATGGAAAAGACGATGATGATCCGGGTGAAACTGGTCATCAGCATGACGAACGCCGGAATGAAGCTCAGCGCCGTCATGATCAGCAGAATCTGCAGGCTGACCGAGTATTCCTGCTGCCCTTCGGCGTCGGTAGTTAGCGTTATCGCAGGAATCGACAAGGGGTTGTTGCCCTGCGCCAGGATGCCGGACGGCTCCTGCGCCATGGCAAGCGGGCCGCACAGCATCAGCACCGCCACTAGCAGAATGCGCAACATCAAGGCTTGTCCTTGTGATCCTTGCCGAGCAGCTCCATCAGACGCTGGGCAAATTCGGGATTGGCCGGCTCGGCGTCAGGAAGATGCACTGGTTGCTGCATCACATGCAGCGGCGTGATACGGCCGCCACTCAGGCCGATGAGTACCTGCTCGCTGCCAACCTGCACCAGCACCAGGCGCTCGCGCGGCCCTAGCGCCTGACTGGAAACCAGCTTGATCACCTGGGTGCCGCGTGGGTTCATCTGCTGCACGCGACGCAACAGCCAGGCGAGCAGAAAGATCAGCCCGACCACCAGCAACAGGCCGAGCATCAGCTTGGTCAGCTGCGCGCCCATATCGGTACTGCTCATGCTGGTGGCAGGCTCCGCAGCCAGCACCGGGAGCGCGACCAGGGCGCTCAGAAATGCAAGCGCACGCATGTCAACGCAGCTTCTTGATGCGTTCAGTGGGGCTGATCACGTCAGTCAGCCGGATGCCGAACTTCTCGTTGACCACCACCACTTCGCCATGGGCGATGAGCGTCCCGTTGACCAGCACATCGAGCGGCTCACCGGCCAGACGGTCCAGCTCGACCACCGAACCCTGGTTGAGCTGCAGCAGGTTGCGAATGCTGATCTCGGTGCTGCCGACCTCCATGGAAATCGAAACAGGGATATCCAGAATCACATCCAGATTCGGCCCTTCCAGTCCCAGCGGCACCGCGGTGGATTTCGGCGCACTGGCGAAATCTTCCAGCGGTGCACGCGGCGCAGCCGGGGCCGCAGCTGCGGGCGCCTGGTTCAGCAGCGCATCGATATCGTCCTGGCTGGCATCACCAGCTTCGGCCAGCGCTGCTGCCCACTCATCAGCCAGCGCCTGCTCTTCGGGAGAAGTGTTGTCGCGTTCGTCTGCCATCGTTAATCCTCGATAGGCTCGAATTGAGTAAAGGGCCGGTTCAACGTGGGCGAACCACGGGTTCCAGCACCTGCAACGCCAGGTTGCCCTTGTGGGCGCCCAGCTTGACCTTGAATGCCGGCATGCCATTGGCACGCATGATCATGTCTTCTGGCATCTCTACCGGAATCACGTCGCCGGGTTGCATGTTCAGAATGTCGCGCAGCTTGAGTTGCCGCCTGACGACGGTGGCGCCGAGCGGCACGTTGACGTCGAGAATGTCTTCGCGCAGGGCCTTGACCCACCGCTCGTCCTGATCGCTGACGTCCGACTGGAAGCCGGCATCGAGCATCTCGCGTATCGGCTCGATCATCGAATACGGCATGGTCACGTGCAGATCACCGCCACCGCTGTCCAGTTCGATGTGGAAGGTGGACACCACCACCACTTCGCTGGGGCTGACGATGTTGGCCAGCGCCGGGTTCACTTCCGAATTGACGTATTCGAAGTTGACGTCCAATACCGCATGCCAGGCTTCCTTGAGGTCGGCAAATGCCTGATCCAGCACCATGCGCACCACGCGCAGCTCGGTCGGGGTGAATTCGCGACCCTCGATCTTGGCGTGGCGACCATCGCCACCGAAGAAGTTGTCCACCAGCTTGAACACCAGCTTGGCGTCGAGAATGAACAGCGCCGTGCCACGCAGCGGCTTCATCTTCACCAGGTTGAGGCTGGTCGGCACATAGAGCGAATGCACGTACTCGCCGAACTTCATCACCTGCACGCCACCGACCGACACATCGGCCGAACGGCGCAGCAGGTTGAACATGCTGATGCGGGTGTACCGGGCGAAACGCTCGTTGATCATTTCCAGCGTAGGCATGCGCCCACGCACAATGCGGTCCTGACTGGTCAGGTCGTAGCTCTTGATGGACCCCGGCTCGGAATCGCTCTCGGTATCCACCAGACCGTCGTCGACCCCGTGCAGGAGCGCATCGATCTCGTCTTGCGAGAGCAGGTCTTGAACAGCCATCTGGGCAGCCTTCTATTGCAATACGAAGTTGGTGAACAGCACTTGCTCGACGGCAAGCTTGCCAATTTCCTTCTGTGCCAGCTCCTGCACGCTGGCCGTGGCCTGCTGACGCAGCATCTCCTTGCCGACCGGCGTTTTCAAGGCCTCGAAATCCTGGCTGGAGAACAGCATGACCAGGCGATTGCGCAACAACGGCATATGCACCTTGAGGGCGTCCAGCGCCGCCTGATCGCGTGACATCAACGCGATGCTGACCTGCATGTAGCGCTGCCGCCCGTTGTGGCTGAAGTTGACCACGAAGGCCGGCATCAGCACTTCGTAGATAGCAGGCTGCTTGCCGGACACGGCTGCCGCCGATTCCTGTGCCTTGTCGGCATCGAGGTCATCGCCCTTACCCATGAAGTACAGCGTGCCGCCGATGGAAAGCCCCACGGCCACTAACATGGCGACCACGATCACGATGATGAGTTTCAACCGCCCCTTGCCTGCCGAAGCCGCTTCCGGCCCGGTTGGCGGCACTGCCGCTGGAGCCTGTTTCTTAGCCATGCCAAATATCCGTCATCAACAGCGTTTAGTTCTGGTTTTATGAGTTAAGAGCAACAGCTGTGCCAACGCATCGACAAGGCCGCCCTGCAAGGCTGTGTTGCCGAGCCGACACCGTATCAGGAATAACGGATTCACATTGCGGGGACTGACGATGCCCGACGCCTCGCAGCGACAGGCGGCAGAAAACCGACGCAGCCCGCTGCGGCTACGTCGGTGCGGATCGGCAAGCGCCGATCCATCGGTCAAGCGTAAAAGTCGACCAGCCCGCGATTCCCGGCGCTGCGATTGCCGGCAATCTCGCTGACACCCAGCTGGACCTCGCCGTCGTCCGCCTCGCCTTCCGCCGAGGAGCCGCCACGGGAAGATCCACCACCATCGGTACCGCCCTGCCATCCGCGGGCGAGCGACTGGTCGGAGACGTTGACGTCCATGAGATTCATGCCCTGCTGGGTAAACATCTCACGCAAACGCTGCATCTGCCCTTCCAGCGCATCACGAACACCGGCATGTGGGCTGAGGAAGGTGACCTGGGCCTGGTCCTTGGTCAGGTCGATGCGCACTTCCATGCGGCCAAGCTCTGCGGGATCGAGCTGGATTTCCGCCGATTTGAGATTCTGACTGGATAGCCACATCACCCGGTCGACCACGGCCTCGCTCCAGCCAGGCTGCTGCATCTGTACCGGCTGGCCCGGCACCAGCCCGGGCCGCTGCGCCTGCTGGACCTGCTGGGTGATCGCCTGGCTCAACGGGTTAAGGCGCGACGAGGCCAGCTCACTGGCGCTGGAAGCGCGGCTTTCCTTGGGACCGTCAACTGCATCCAGAAGATCTTTCCCTGCCAGCTCAAGCTCAGGCTCCTCGCCATCAGCCGACTCCTTGCCCGCCAGCAAAACGCTAGAGAAGCCATCATCCGCCTCGGCCTTGGCCTGCGCATCGACGAGCGGATTCGGTAACTGCTGAACTGGCTTCTGCACCCCGACCGGCATTTCATCCGCGGCCTGCAAGCCTGTGATCGATGGCTCGTCCGCCACCTGCTCGGCTTCCCCTGAAATGAGCCCCGGGGTAAGCGGCAGGCCGGTCAACAGGGTTTCACCCGGCACTTGCGTGACAGGCTGAGCCTCGGCCTGCGGTACGAACTGCCCTCCCAGCCCCAGCAGCAGAAGAGGATCAAGCTCGGTATCCGGCAGCTCTTCGGATGGGGCGTCCGATGGCAACGGATTGCCGCTTTCGGCAACCGCCGGCTTTCCGTCACCGGCGGCGTCGGCGACCGCTTGCCTGCTTTTGTCATCCACCGGCTTGTCACGACTGGTGTCGTTGCGCGCCTGACGCTCGACCGGTTTGGTCTGGCGCTCCTTCGCGTAAACGTCGGAAAAGCTGGAGCTGCCGCTATCCCGCCCCTCGCGTGGCGCGTCGGGAGCCTTGGTCGAAGTCTTCGCACGCGAATCGACTGAAGGGGTTTTGAGTAACAGGTCGGGGGAAACAGCCATGAGGTCATTCCGCTACGGATGGATCGTGGCAGTAACAGAGCAAGTTTTGGGCCAGAGCGAAAGCAGCCTGACTAGTGGTTTGGCTCGTGCAGATATGCGTGCGGCCGGCGCTGAGGCGATCGTTATCAGGCGGACCCAGACTATGCACGCGCCAGAGTTTTGCCGCTCAACCGTAGCGCTGACGCTCGGCCCGGAACAGGATGCCAATGATGGCGAATTCTCGCTCGATGGACGCAATCAGCGCGGGCGCGAGGGCGAGCTGCTCGTTTCGCGCCGCGGTTTCCAGCTCCTGGCAAAGCTCCGCCAGGAGCACCGCGCCCATATTGCTGCAACTGCCCTTGAAGCTGTGCGCGGCGCGCCGCAGCGCTTCGGCCTGCTCGGCCTGACAGGCCTGCCGCAGCAGGCGCACGCGCTCTTCGGAGTCGGCAAGGAAGGTATCCAGCAGTGCCGGATATTCACTCTCCATGACGTCCTGCAGCGTGGCCAGCACAGCGCTGTCGAGATGAGTGTTGGACACCGGCACACTCCTGCTTGAAAGCGGCGGATTATGCATCAGGCCGCCAGACGAACTCCACGCTCAGGCCGCGGCCGTCCGACTGCCAGTCGAATCCGTCGCTCAACTGGCGCACCAGATGCAGCCCGCGACCACTGAAACGACCACTGCCCAGCTGAACCTGCAGCGCGCGCGTCACGTCGAACCCGGCGCCACTGTCACCGATGGAAATGCGCAAGCGTCCGCCCTGGCTGTCGGTTCTGATGGCCAGCTCCAGATGCACATACCCCTCCGCCAGGGCCTGCAGCCGCTGCTGGCGCAGATCGTAGTAACGCTGGAAGCCCTCGGCGTCACGCTTCAGTGCCGAATCCAAACCAAGCACCCCGTGCTCCAACGCGTTGGAATACAGCTCGCCCAGCACCGCGTAGATCGCACCAGCACGCGGGCGCAGCTGGTTGACCTGCAGAAGCAGCTGCAACAGCATCGGCAATGGATTACCGCTACGCAGGCTTTCGGCGCGCAGCTCGAGCCGCACCGACCAATCCATGGGCCGCGAGCGATGCGCAGTAGCCGGCGCAACCAGCGGCATTGCCATCGCCTCATCAGTGACCACGACCTCGACCAGGCTAAGGTCGTCGTGTTGCTGGCCATGGAAATCCAGCAGCGCCTGCTCGATCTCATCAAAGAGCTGCGCCGGATCGCGATTGGCAGTCAGCGCAGCCAGCAAGCGCTGTTCGCCAAACAGCTCATCGTCGGCGTTGCGACTCTCCACCACGCCATCGGACAGCAATAGCAGTCGGTCGCCGGGTGCCAGCGGGTAATGCTCGAACTTGTCGTCGAGCGCCGCAGCAGAGACCACCCCCAACGGCAGATGCCGCGACACCAGAGCGGTGCGCTGGCCATTGGCACCTATCAGGTAACCATCCGGCAACCCACCGTTCCACACACGCAGGCTGCCCTGCTTGGGATTGATGTCGAGCAACATCGCGCAGCAGAACATTTCCACCGGGAGGATCTGCTTGAGCTTGGCGTTCATCTCACGAAGGATATCGGCGCCGGAGTAGCCCTTGGCGGCCATCCCGTAGAAAGTCTCTGCCAGCGGCATGGCACCGATGGCCGCGGGCAGACCATGCCCGGTGAAATCGCCGAGCAGGACGAACATCTGCCCTGCCGGCGCCTGGGCCGCCAGTAGCAGGTCACCATTGAACAGGGCTTGCGGCGATTGGCGATAACGGATATTCGGCGCGCTCAGGCAACCGGCATGGGCAACCTTGTCGAAGATCGCCTTGGCCGCCCGGTGCTCGGCGAGCAGTTGCTGGTTGCGCCTGGCAATCAGGTCGCGCTGCTCGAGCACCGTCGCCTGGAGTCGGCGCAGGCGGTGCATGGCCTGGATCTTGGCTTCGAGAATGATCGGGTTGTAAGGCTTGGCAATGAAGTCGTCGCCACCTGCTTCCAGGCACTGCACCAGCGCTTCGTTTTCTGTCAGCGAAGTCAGAAAGATGATCGGCACCAGCTCATCACCGGCGAGCTGCTTGATCCGTCGTGCCGCCTCGAAACCGTCCATCACCGGCATCAGGGCATCCATCAGCACCAGCTGTGGCCGCTCCTGCTGGAACAGCTCGACCGCCTCCTGACCATCCGCCGCGGTAAGTACCCGATGTCCCTGCCTGGTAACGATCGTTGAAAGCAGCATTCGATCGACCGGGCTGTCCTCGGCGATCAGAATCGACAGCCGCATGGGCATGTCAGGCAATCACGAACAGTTGTTCGAAGTTGGATACCGAAAGAATCTTGCGAACATCAGGGCTGCAATTGAGCAGACGAATGTCGGCTTCATCGCCGCCGGCGTGGTCACGCAGCAACAGCAGCATGCCCAGCGCGGAGCTGTCCATGTAGGTGGTGCCCTGCAGATTCACCACGTAACGCTGAGGGTTCACGTCCTGACGCTGATAAGCATCGCGGAAGGCCTGATGCGCATTGAAGTCGAAGCGTCCGCTAATGGAAATGGTCAGCTCCTGCCCATCCACCGAAGGCTGCGAGTTAATGGTCATGTGGCACTCCCTGATCCGGAACGTCTTGAGGCCGCGCGCATTGGCAGCCGTCGCTTAAGCGTAGTGACAGCCGTATTCGGGCTGGATGTGCAGCGACCGTACCGGGCCGGATCGAACGTCTATCCAGGGTCGATGGTCGCTGCGTGGAAAACGGGTGAAGATTTATCATTCAAGCTACAACACGGCAAGCACGAATCCGGCCGGATCGCGCCGAAGCATGGCGGGTGTGGTCATAGGTCGCGAGCACGCCCGGCAAGCCGCTGAGCGAATTCGTCGAGCAACTTTTGTTCACGTTTGTCTGCCGCGATGCGCGCCTCGCGCTGATAGCTTTCGATCAGCTTGCTCAGGCCCTCCAAGCGCGCATGCTTTTGATGCCACTGCTGACGGACCTTGAGCAGATTGTCGCGATACCAGTTGACGCTGCGCTGCTGCTGGCCGATAGCCGACTCCAGCTGCGACAGAAAACGCTGGTAGTTCATCAGCCACTGACCGGAAACGCCTTGGCTACCCTGCTGCATCCACTGTTGCTGATAATCGCGAAAGTACTGATCGAGCTCGGCGAGCTTGGTTTCAGCCTGCGCGAGCTGCGTCTGCGCCTGCCCCAGCAGGCGCGCGGCATCACGTTCCGCGCGCTCGGCCATTTCGATGACCGGCGCCAGGCGCGCCGCTCGACTGGCCGCCATCGGTTAGCCCGCCTGCCGTGGACTGAAGACCGCAGCCAGTTGCGCGGCACTCTGGTCCAGGTTTTCGCTTTCACCGAGCCCCTGGCGCAGATAGCGGACCATTTCAGCCTGCCGTGCAATCGCCATGTCGGTTTCCGGATCGCCACCCGGCACGTAGGCACCGACGCTGATCAGGTCGCGGCTCTGCTGGTAGCGCGACCACAACTGCTTGAAGCGCTGCGAAGCGCGAACGTGATCGGCGCTTACCACCTGCGGCATGACCCGACTGATGGAGGCCTCGATGTCGATCGCCGGGTAGTGGCCTTCCTCGGCCAGCCGGCGCGACAGCACGATGTGCCCGTCAAGCACCCCACGAGCGGCGTCGGCGATCGGGTCCTGCTGGTCATCGCCTTCCGACAATACGGTATAGAACGCCGTGATGGAACCACCGCCCTGCTCGGCATTACCGGCGCGCTCGACCAGACTGGGCAGCTTGGCGAACACCGACGGCGGGTATCCTTTGGTCGCCGGGGGTTCACCGATGGCCAGGGCGATCTCACGCTGGGCCTGGGCGTAACGCGTCAGCGAATCCATCAGCAGCAACACGTTCTTGCCCTTGTCGCGAAAATACTCGGCGATTCGTGTGCAATATTGCGCGGCACGCAGCCGCATCAGCGGCGCCTCGTCGGCCGGCGACGCGACCACCACCGAACGCTTGATGCTCTCCTCGCCGAGGATGTTCTCGATGAACTCCTTGACCTCGCGGCCACGTTCGCCGATCAGCCCGACCACGATGATGTCGGCCTCGGTGAAACGGGTCATCATGCCCAGCAGCACCGACTTGCCGACACCGGTACCAGCGAACAGTCCGAGACGCTGACCGCGCCCGACCGTCAACAGGCCATTGATGCTGCGGATGCCGACATCCAGCGGCTCGCTGATCGGATGGCGCTTGAGCGGGTTGATCACCGGCCCATCCATCGGCACCCAGTCCTCGGCCTTCATGCCGCCCTTGCCATCCAGCGCACGCCCCGCCCCGTCGAGCACGCGACCGAGCATGGACGTGCCCATGGGCAGCCGCCCGGTATTGACCAGCGGCACGACACGCGCACCGGGGGCGATGCCCGCCAGGCTGCCGACCGGCATCAGATACAGCTTGCCGCTGGAAAAGCCCATCACCTCGGCCTCGACCTCGGTGGGGTGATAGCTGTCGTCGTTGATCACCAGGCAGCGGCTGCCGACCGCCGCGCGCAGGCCTTCCGCCTCGAGCGTGAGGCCGACCATGCGCAGCAAGCGCCCTTCCAGCAGCGGCTGGCTGGGCAGCTTGATCGCCGCTTCATAGGCTTCGAAACGTTTGGCGAAACTGACCCGCTCAAGGCGCATCGGAACCTTCCAGATCGATTGTCAGATCCGCTGCCGGGGGATGAGTGGCATTTTCGCGCTGCTGCTCGAACAGTTGCTTGATGGCCTGGGTGAGGCGCGTTTCGATGCTGGCATCGATCCGGCTGTGTTCGGTTTCGATATGGCAGCCACCGGGCAGCAGGCTGCTGTCCTCGAGGATTCGCCAGCTTTCCTCGTGACGCTCACGCAGCGCCTTGATCAGCTCGAAATCCTGCGGATTGACGTGAATGCGCACGTTGCTGGCCCCCATCGGCAACAGCTTCAGCGCTTCGCGCAACACCTGGCGAATCTGGCTGGAATCGATCAGCAGATCGCGCTGGATCACTTCGCGCGCCATGTGGCTGACCAACGTGGCCATCGCATGTTCGAGGTTGCGATCCTGATCGGCGATCGGGTCGAGCAATTGACCCATCAGCCGCTCCAGGCTTTCCACGCGAGGCGCCAGCGCCGCGTCGGCTTCCTGACGGGCCTTTAGCTGCCCAGCGTGAAAACCGTCCTTCTCGCCGGTGGCGAAGCCCTCGTTGTAAGCCTGCTGGCGGATCGCCTCGAGTTCGTCGAGCGTCAGCGGTTTGACTTCCTCGACCGGAACGTCCTCGCTGCGCGCCAACTCCTCGACCGGTTGCTCGACGACCGCAGCCGCAGGCACCAGCTGTTCTTCACCTTGCGGATCGAAACTGGGCAAAGACCAGCGATCGAACAAACTGACGTCCTTCGCGCGAATGAGATCGCTGGGGTTGTCCTTGGCCATGTGTAGGGTTCGTACCTGCTTAGATCATCTCTTCGCCGCCCTTGGAGCCTAGGACGATTTCCCCGGCTTCGGCCATGCGGCGAGCAATGGTGAGGATTTCCTTCTGCGCGTTTTCGACATCGCTGACGCGCACCGGCCCCTTGGCTTCCAGATCGTCGCGCAGCAGCTCGCCGGCGCGCTTGGACATGTTCTTGAAGACCTTCTCCTTGATGCCGTCGTCGGCGCCCTTGAGCGCCATCACCAGCACGTCGGAGGATACCTCACGCAGCAGCACCTGAATGCCACGGTCGTCGACTTCGGCAAGGTTGTCGAAGACGAACATAAGGTCTTCGATCTGGCTGGACAGATCCTCGTCCACGTCGCGAATCGCGTCCATCAGCTGGCCTTCGATGGAGCTGTCCAGGTAGTTCATGATGTCGGCGGCACGCTTCACGCCACCTAGGCTGGCCCGGCTGGTGTTGGTGCTACCGGAGAACTGTTTCTCCAGAATCAGGTTCAGCTCCTTCAGGGCAGCGGGCTGCACGGTATTGAGCGAGGAAACGCGCAGCACGATATCCAGCCGCACCTTGTGGTCGAAATGCGACAACACCTCGCCGGCCTGATCCGGGTCGAGGTAGGCAACCACGATGGCCTGGATCTGTGGGTGCTCGTAGCGGATCACATCGGCCACCGCCCGTGGCTCCATCCATTTGAGGCTGTCCAGCCCACTGGTATTGCCGCCCAGCAGGATACGATCGATCAGGCCGCCCGCCTTGTCCTCACCGAGGGCTTGGGTGAGCATCTTGCGGATATAGCCATCGGAGCCGACCCCCAGGCTGGTCTGATCGCCGACGATCTCGACGAACTCGCTCATCACCTGTTCGATCTGCGTCTTCTGCACATTGCGCATCTGCGCCATGGCGGTGCCGACCCGCTGCACCTCCTTCGGACCGAGATGGCGCAGAACCTGCGCGGCATCGGTTTCACCCAGCGAGAGCAGCAGGATGGCTGCCTTGTCGACCTTGTTGAGCTTGGCGGGAAGTCGATTGTCATTCATCAGCGTTGATCCACTCTTTCACCACCTGGGCTACCCGTCCCGGGTCATCGGCCACCAGGTTCTTGATCGCATTCAGCTGGGCTTCATATCCCTCGCTGGGGCTTGGCAACAGGATGTTCTGCGGGCCACTCAGACTGACCCGGTCATTCGACAGGCCCGACTCCAGGCCTTCCTCGTCACCCAGATCACCCGGACCATTGGCGACTTGCAGCTCCTTGCCACTGGAGGGATTGGTCAGGCTCTTGAGCACCGGACGCAGCACACCGAACACCAGCACGAGGATGAACAGCACGCCGAGCACCTGCTTGACGACATCCCAGAACCAGGGTTGCGAGTAGAACGGAATCTCTTCGAAGGTTTCGCCAAAACTGTCCGCCACGAAGGCCGTGTTGATCACGCTGACGCTGTCGCCGCGGCTTGCATCGAAGCCTACCGAGTCCTGCACGAGGCGGGTAAAGCGTGCCAGGTCATCGGCAGTCCAGGGCACACGAACCATCTCGCCGGCTGCATTCAGCGTCATCTGATCGTCCACCACTACGGCGACCGACAAGCGACGCAGGCGTCCATGCTGTTGCTTGGTATAGCTGATGGAACGGTCGAGCTCGTAATTTCGCGTGGCCTGCTCGCGCTTGTCCGCCGGGAAGGGTGCGAGCATCGGCTGGCCCGTTGCCGGGTCCATGATCTGCTGACCATTGGCATCCAGCAGCGGTTGACCAGGGGCCACAGCACCAGCAGCAGCGGCGGCCTGATTGGCCTGTTCAGGCGCAGCGGCCGGTCCAGGTGGCTGATTGCTCAGCGCGCCCGGCACGCCCTGCGGCGGCAGGCTGCTCTGACGTTGCTCGTTGACGCTCTGCTCGCTGCGCAGCGCCGGCTGATCGGGGTTGAAAGTCTCCGAGGTGGATTCGACCGCGCTGAAGTCCACATCTGCCGAGACTTCAGCCTTGTAGCGGCCGCTGCCGAGCACCGGCTGCAGGATGTTGTGCACGCGCTGGGTGTAGAGGCTCTCCATGCGACGGCTGTAGTCGAACTGCTTGCCGGCCATGCTCAGCTCGGTCAGTTCCTGCTGGTCGGACAGCAGGTTGCCCTTCTGATCCACCACGGTGATCTGCGACTTGTTCAGTTCCGGCACGCTGGTCGCCACCAGATTGATGATTGCCATCACCTGGCTCGGCTCCAGGGCGCGGCCCGGATACAGCTCGACCAGAACCGAAGCGCTTGGCTTGCGCTCGTCACGAACGAACACCGAGCTTTTCGGAATGGCCAGGTGCACGCGGGCACCCTTGACGTTGTTCAGGCTGGAGATGGTCCGGCCCAGCTCGCCTTCAAGGCCGCGACGATAACGGGTCGCTTCCATGAACTGGCTGGTGCCGAGGCCCTGATCCTTGTCGAGAATCTCGAAACCGATATTGCTGTCGGCCGGAGCGATGCCTGCACTGGCCAGCTTGAGACGGGCGCGCGCAAGATCGTTGGCCTTGACCAGCAGGGCACCGGAATTGGGTTCGACGGTATAGGCAATATCCGCGGCGGCGAGGGTTTCCATCACCTGGTTGGCGTCCATCCCCGCCAGGCTGCCGAGCAATGGGCGGTAGTCAGGCTGCTGCGACCAGAGCACCACGGCAAAACCGATCGCGACACTGGCTGCCAGGCCGACCAACAGGCCAACCTGCCGCAGCATCGACATATCCGACAGGTTTTCCAGGAACGACAGACCCAGCAAGGGCTTCTTGGCATTCTCGGTAGTAGCCGGCACCGGAACGTTGCTCAACGCTTCAGCCATGATTCAACCCGCCTCACACCGGCATCTGCATGATGTCTTGGTAAGCCTGAACCAGTTTGTTACGTACCTGGGTCATGGCCTGAAAGGAAACGCTGGCCTTCTGCGAGGCGATCATCACTTCGGTCAGGTCGACACCGCCCTGCCCCATTTCGAAGGCAGAGGATATCTGGCTCGAAACCTGCTGGGTTTCGTGAACCTTGTTCACCGCCTGGCCAAGCATGTCGGAAAAGCTCGGAGCGCCGACCTCCTGGGTCTTGACCTCCGGCTTGGCGCGCGCCATTGCATCGGTTTGCATGGCCCGCATTTCCAGCATCAAGCGATTGAATTGAACACCCTGACTCATCTAACCCTCCAACAGCTGCGGTTTTTTTGACGCTTCGCAGCAGGCAAACTCTAGATAGCAACAAGGGTGCCAGATTGTAGCGCATCGCCCTGGTACGGCGATGACCTGCACCCTGGCTGGCGACTGTTACGTCCGATGCACTCGCGGCTGTACCGCGACGCAGCCCGGCAGAGGCCAATAGGCTTGTACGCCAGGTTCGCCGTTGCGCACCGCCGCATCTTTAATAAGTAGAAAGCAAAATGACTGAGATCAGCCGCACCGCCTTGCGCCCCCTGAGCGATAGCTCGCCCTCGACCATCGTGGCTGGCTTCATTGCCATGCTCACCGGCTATACCAGCTCACTGGTACTGATGTTCCAGGCTGGCCAGGCAGCAGGTCTGAGTGCGGCGCAGATTTCATCGTGGATCTGGGCGTTGTCGATCGGCATGGCCATCTGCAGCGTTGGCCTGTCACTGCGCTTTCGCACCCCGGTGGTGGTCGCCTGGTCGACTCCTGGTGCTGCGCTGCTGATTACCAGCCTGCCCGGCGTGCCATACGGCGAAGCGATCGGCGCGTTCATCTTCGCTTCGGCACTGATTGCCCTGTGCGGCCTGACCGGCAGCTTCGAGCGCCTGATGCGGCGTGTGCCGGCGTCGCTGGCCGCCGCGCTGTTGGCGGGCGTGCTGTTCAATATCGGCATCGAGATATTCAAAGCTGTGGAGGTCCAGCCGGTGCTGGTGCTCGGTATGTTCTTCAGCTACCTGCTGGCCAAACGGCTGCAGCCACGCTACGCCGTGCTCGCCGCGCTACTGGTCGGCTGCCTGATCGCTGGCGTCTCCGGTTTGCTGGACTTTCAGCGTTTCAGTCTGCAGGTGGCGATTCCGGTATGGACCACGCCAGCACTGTCCTTTGCCGCCATTTTCAGCATCGGCATTCCGCTGTTCGTCATTGCCATGGCCTCGCAGAATATGCCTGGGCTGGCTGTGCTACGAGCCGAGGGCTATCAGGTACCCGCGTCGCCGCTGATCTCGACGACAGGTATCGCTTCGGTGTTGCTGGCACCCTTCGGTTCCCACGGCATCCATCTGGCGGCGATCACGATGGCGATCTGCGCGGGTCCCGAAGCCCACCCCGATCCGAACAAACGCTATACGGCGGCTGCCTGGTGCGGCGTTTTCTACGGAATCGCCGGGATCTTCGGAGCAACCCTGGCGGCGTTGTTCGCCGCCTTTCCGGCGGCGCTGGTGTTGTCGGTCGCCGCACTGGCGCTGCTCGGCTCCATCGGCTCAGGCCTGACCCAGGCCATGCAGCAACCCAGCGAGCGCGAAGCGGCGCTGATCACCTTCATGGTGACGGCGTCGGGGCTGACCCTGTTCGGAATCGGCGCGGCGCTCTGGGGGCTGATTGCGGGGGTGTTGACGTTGGTGATTCTGAGCCGCCGCAGCTAGGCCGCGTCAAAAGCGTTGCCCGGCCCAGAGAAGGCCGGGCAAGGCTCGCTAGATCGCCGTCGCCCCACCATCCACCGCCAACGCTTGGCCGGTAGTGAACGCGGCACCATCGCAGCACAGGTACAACACTGCGGCGGCGATCTCCTCGACCTTACCGATGCGCCCGACCGGGTGCATCGCGGCGGCAAACTCAGCCTTGCGCGGATCGGCCTCGTAGGCGCGGCGGAACATGTCGGTATCGATCACCGCCGGGCATACGGCATTCACACGAATCTTTTTCTTGGCGTACTCGATCGCCGCCGACTTGGTCAGGCCGATCACCGCATGCTTGGACGCCGCGTAGATACTCATCTTCGGCGCGGCGCCCAGCCCCGCGACTGACGCGGTATTGACGATGGCACCTCCGCCCTGCGCGAGCATCACCGGCAACTGATGCTTCATGCACAGCCACACGCCCTTGACGTTGACACCCATGATCGCATCGAACTCCGCCTCGCTGCCTTCGGCCAACCGACCCTGCTCGATCTCGATCCCGGCGTTGTTGAATGCGTAATCGAGCCGACCGAATTGCGCCAGCACTTGCTCGATGAGCGCCTTGACCTCGGCATCGCGCGTCACGTCGCAGCGTACGGCGATCGCTTCACCGCCAGCGGCACGAATGCTTTCTGCACCGTCACGGATGCCGGCCTCATCGATGTCCGCCAGCACCACCTTGAGACCCTGCTCGGCGAACGCCTGCGCGGTAGCGCGACCGATACCTGCCGCTGCGCCGGTTACCAGGGCGACCTGCCCGGAGAATGTCATGCTCATGATTGTTCTTCCCGAAGAATTCGACTCGCCTTGTGGCCGCGAAATGACCACATAAGACTTCCCGGTCGAACTTATACCGTTATGCGCTCGCGCATTTAACTGCCGCCACGGTCATATCACCGAACTGGATGCCCATTCATTCCAGCCTGCTGACGTACCTTGCGGCGCGACGCTGGCCGGGCTAAACCAAACCTTTCGCAAACACGAGGCTTATTTCATGACCCTGCTCAACCAGCAATTCCTGCTAGCCCAGCGGCCGATCGGTGCGCCGACCCGGGAAACCTTCGACTACGTCGAGAAGCCGGTGAGCGAGCCTGTCCCGAATCAGATCCTGGTCAAGGTCGAGTACCTGTCCATCGATCCGGCCATGCGCGGCTGGATGAACGATGCCAAGTCCTATATTCCGCCGGTTGGCATCGGCGAAGTGATGCGCGCGCTGGGCGTCGGCAAGGTGATCGCCTCGCAGCACCCGGACTACAAGGAAGGCGACTACGTAAACGGTGCCCTAGGTGTGCAGGCGTACTACCTGGGCGAGCCGAAAGGCTTCTATAAAGTCGACCCACAGCAGGCGCCCTTACCGCGCTACCTGTCGGCGCTGGGCATGACCGGTATGACCGCCTACTTCGCGCTGCTTTCAGTAGGCCAGCCCAAGGCCGGCGAAACCGTGGTGATATCCGGCGCCGCCGGCGCAGTCGGCAGCATCGCCGGGCAGATCGCCAAGCTCAAAGGCTGCCGCGTGGTGGGCATCGCCGGCGGCGCGGACAAATGCCGCTTTCTTACCGAGAAGCTCGGCTTCGACGGTGCCATCGACTACAAGAACGAGGATCTGGCGGCTGGCTTGAAGCGCGAATGCCCGAAAGGCGTGGACGTGTACTTCGACAACGTCGGCGGCGACATCCTGGATACCGTGCTGCAACGCATCAGCGTCGGCGCGCGGGTAGTGATCTGCGGCGCCATCAGCCAGTACAACAACAAGGAAGCGGTGAAGGGGCCGTCCAACTACCTGTCGCTGCTGGTCAACCGCGCGCGGATGGAAGGTATGGTGGTAACCGACTACGTCTCACGCTATCCCGAGGCAATGCGCGACATGGCCGAATGGCTCGCGAGCGGCCAACTGAAGAGCAAGGAAGACATCATCGAGGGGCTACAGACCTTCCCGGATACGCTGATGAAGCTGTTTACCGGCGGCAACTTCGGCAAGCTGGTGCTCAAGGTCAGCTGAGCACCTGTCCGCTGCGTCAAAAAGGCTGAGCCGTGAGGCCCAGCCTTTTTTCTTCAAGCCAGCTCGGCCACCACGGCTGCCAGCGCTTGCGCCGGATCAGCCGCCTGCGCGATCGGCCGGCCGATCACCAGATAATCAGAGCCTGCTGCCATGGCCTGGGCTGGCGTGAGGATGCGGCGCTGATCGTCCTGCGCACTACCGGCCGGGCGGATGCCGGGGGTGACCAGCTGCAGTGCCGGGTACTGCGCCTTGAGCGGCACTGCCTCCTGCGCCGAACAAACCAACCCGTCGAGTCCCGCTTGCGCTGCCAGCCCAGCGAGCCGCAATACCTGCTCCTGCGGCGCAACGTCCAGACCGATGCCGGCGAGATCGTCCTGCTCCATGCTGGTCAGCACTGTCACGCCAATCAGTAGCGGCGCGGGTCCGGCCATACCGGAAAGCGTTTCACGGCACGCCGCCATCATCCGCAGCCCGCCGGAGCAGTGCACATTGACCATCCACACACCCAGCTCGGCAGCGGCCTTCACCGCCATCGCGGTGGTGTTGGGAATGTCGTGAAACTTGAGATCGAGGAACACCTCGAAGCCCATTCCCTGCAATGCCTCGACCACCGCCGGACCACAACGCGTGAACAGCTCCTTGCCGACCTTGACCCGGCACAGCTTGGGATCGAGCTGCCGCGCCAATGCCAACGCGGCATCGCGAGAGGGGAAATCGAGCGCTACGATAATCGGAGTCTGGCAGGTCATGACACGTCCTCGGAAAAGTCGGCGCGCATTGTCGCAGAAAACACCGAGCGCGACGAAAGCCCTCACACAAGGTCAAAATCCATGCAGGAGCTTGTCCCGGACTGGTGACCCCACGTGCGCGCCGCCGTAAAGTGCACAACAGGTCGCAGCTCGAGCGCCCCATCAACCACTCGCCTGGAGAAACAGCATGCCCTGGTATTTCTGGCTGATTCTGCTCGTCGCACTCGGATCGATTGTCGGCAGTCTGCTGATGCTGCGCTCGACCGCACGCAAGATCCCGTTAACCGAAGAACAAAAGAAACGCATTGCCCAGCGCAATGCCGAAGCGGATGCGCAAGAATCGCGTGATCGATAACCCGGCCCCGTGCACCTGACACGAGTTTTCGCTAGCCAGTAGTGGCTTAAGGCCTTCATAACCGCGATCATTGCAGTTCTAGTAAGGACCCCCGCATGCACGCTCCTTCCAATGGCAACGGCCCGATGAAGCCGAAGGCCAGAACACTGTTCGCCCGACGTATCCTGCCCAGCATGGTTGCGCTCCTAGTCGCCGCACTGGTTGCAGCAGCGCTTGCGCTTATCAACATCGCTCGGCATATCGACCGGGATGCATTGGCACAGAGTCAGTTCCTCGCCAGCAAGGCGCTGCAGGCCCAGCACGACTGGATGAATCGCTCCATCGTCGATTATGCCTTCTGGGGTGACGCCTACAGGCATCTCAACGGGCAGCCCGATACGGATTGGGCATACACCCAGGCCAACCTCGGCCCCTCGCTTTACAAGGATTTCGATTACGAAGCGGTACTGGTGATAAATCCGGATGGCGAAACGGCCTACTCGGTAGTCCGTGGCAAATTGCAGCCGGTAGACAGCCGCGAGTACCTGCAGGGCGGCTTGCCGGAGCTGTTGGCGCGCGCCCGCACCGCGGTGGAAGAGGATGCCGGCGTGTCCTCGCTACTGTGGTCAGAAGGCCAGCCAGCACTGGTCGCCGCGGCGGTGCTGAGCACAGGCGGCGCCAACGTCGAGGAGATCGACGGCCCCTCATCGATTCTGCTCTTCGTCGACCTGCTGGATGCAGCGCGGCTGGAGGAAATCGGCGCGCAGTATGCAATCGAGCATCTGCGTTTGGCCGGCGGTCTGGCGCCACTGGATGGTCCCAGCATCGCGCAGACGATGGAGAACGGCTCAGCCATCCACTTCACTTGGACCGCCCCCCAACCTGGTCGCCTATTGCTCTGGGTCACCCTGCCAATTCTGGCAGCGGTCGCGCTCGGTCTGGGATTGCTGGCCTGGCTGCTGATGCGCCACGCCCTGCGCTCCATGCATCTGCTTGATGTCAGCTACGCACGGCTCGCAGCCAGCCGAAGCGCGTTAGCCGAAAGTGAAGAACGCTTTCGCGATGTCGCCGAGGCGGCTTCCGACTGGATCTGGGAGACCGATGACCAGGCGCGACTGACGTTTCTCTCCAACCGCTTTCGGCAAATCACCGGCCATGAACCCAGAGAGTGGCTAGGCCGCCCCTTGCTGGAGCTGCTGATTTCCGACAGCGCAGCGCTGCACAGCTGGCTCGAAGCACCGGAGATTACGCCGCTGCGCAGCAGCTATCGGGCAGCAGACGGTTGTGAGCGCTTTTGCCGGCTGGCGGCCCGCAGCATTCAGCATGACGGCAAGCTGGTCGGCTACCGCGGCACGGCCAGCGACGTCACCGAGGAAACCAAGGCGCAGGCGCGAGTGCAGTACCTTTCGCAGCACGACCCGCTGACCGGCCTGCCCAACCGCAGCCGGCTGCGTGACTACCTGGAGCAGAACCTGGCATCACTGCGCAGCGGCTCGACGATGACGCTGCTTTACATCGATCTGGATCGTTTCAAGCCGGTGAACGATACCCTCGGCCATGCGGCGGGTGATGAGGTACTGATGGGCGTAGCCTCGCGGCTACGCGAACGCACACGCGACGGCGATCTGGTGGCGCGCCTGGGTGGTGACGAGTTCGTCGTCGCGCTGCATCGCATGAGCGAAGACGAAGACATCGACCGGCTGTGCAACCGCATCATCGAGGCGCTCAGCTCGCCGTTCGCCTATGAGAACCATCAGATCAGTATCGGCGCCAGCATCGGTGTGGCTCTGGCGCCTATGGATGCGACCCAGGCCAACGAACTACTGCGCTGCGCCGACATCGCCCTGTATCAGGCCAAGGATGCCGGCCGTGGCACCTGGCGCGCCTATGGGCGGGACATGGACCAGCGTCTGCATGAACGACTCAGGCGCGAGGAGCAACTGCGCGTTGCGATCGCCGAACAGCACCTGGAAGTCCATTATCAGCCGCGCTACCTGAGCCAGGGCATGCGGATCATCGGCGCCGAGGCGTTGGTTCGCTGGCATCATCCCACCCACGGCCTGCTGCTGCCCGAGCAGTTCATCCCGCTGGCCGAAGAAACCGGCTTGATCATCCCGCTCGGCCGCTGGGTCTTGCAGCAAGCCTGTCAGCAGGCCGCCACCTGGCCGGTCGATATGGTCGTATCGGTCAACCTCTCACCGCTGCAGCTGCATGACGACCGCCTGCTGGATGAGATAAGCCAGGCACTGCACGAGAACGGCCTGGCGGGCGAGCGTCTGGAACTTGAGATCACCGAGAGCGCGTTGCTACAGGAAACCCAAAGCACACTGGACCTGCTCAAGCGCATCAAGGCGCTCGGCGTACACCTGGCCGTGGACGACTTCGGCACCGGCTACTCGTCGCTGACCAGCCTGCGCCACTACCCGTTCGATGTGATAAAGATCGACAACAGCTTCGTGGCCGGCATCGAACAGTCGATGGAAGATCATTCCATCGTGCGCGCCCTGATCGAGCTGGGCCGAGGGCTGCAGATGCGCGTGACTGCCGAAGGTGTGGAAACCGAAGAACAACTGCGCTTGCTGACCGATGACGGATGTACCGAGGTGCAGGGTTTTCACATGAGCCTGCCCATGCCCGCCGAGGAATTGAGGCGGCTGCTTGCAGGTGCCGGCTGATGTCCATTGATACACCGCGCCTCGTCACCGAGGTGCCTGAGTTCAGCGCTTGAACTCGAAACGGATTTCAGCTCCGTCGATCAACGCCTCGTCATCGTTCTCGCCCGATATGAGGCGGCCGCCGATCTGCATCGACTGAGACGCCTTGCCGTTCTCGAAAAGCGGCGGCAGCAGCCGCGCAGCCTCTGCACTAGGAACGGGCATCAGCTCCTCGACGAGTTCCTCCGGCAAGTGCAGATCCAGTTCAGGCTCGGCAAGCTGAACCTCCTCCTCTTTCGGAGGCGCAGGGCGCTTGGCTGGAACAGGCCGCGGTGCCGATTCAGGTTCAGGTTCAGGAATTTTGATCTGCACGTCTGGCAAAGCCGGATCGGCAGATTCCTCGGGTGCCGCCAGTTCAATCTGCAGATCCGGCGGCGCCTCGGCAGGCTCGGAGACAACCGGAGCCTGCGCCGATGGCTCGCTTGGCGCAGGCACATCCTCAGGCTCGGACCTCGAATCATCATCACCACATCCGCCCAGCAAGGCCAACAATAACAACAGCACCAGCGGCCTTTGCATGGGGACGTACCTCACAACTGCGGGGGTAGAAATACTATTGTGCGTCCCGGCACAGCTCCAAAGCCAGCTGTCCGAGTGTACGCAGCGCCCGCTCGGTCTCGTTATTCCAGGGGAGCCCACAATTGAGACGAATGCAGTGGTTGAATTGTTCAGTGTTACTGAAGATCAGCCCCGGCGCGATGCTGATGCCCTGCTCCAGCGCCCTCACGTGGAGGTCCTGCGTATTGACCCGCACCGGCAGGCTCACCCAGAGAATGAAGTTGCCCTTGGGCCGCGTCATCTGGGTGCCTTCCGGAAAATAGCGTTGTACCGCCAATTGAAAGGCGCTGAGGTTCTTGCGGTACTCCTGGCGAATCGCTCGCAGATGCCGGTCGTAGCCACCGTTCTCGAGATAGGCAGCCACCCCCATTTGCGTCACGCTACAGGCGGAGTGGGTACTGAACGTCTGCAACCGCTCGATCTCCGGCTGGTACCGACCGGCAATGACCCAGCCGATCCGCACGCCCGGCGAAAGCGTCTTGGAAAAGCTCGAGCAGTAGATAACCCGCCCCTCACGGTCGTTGGACTTGAGCGCCTTGTACTGATCCTGCTCGAACATCAGCTCGCCATAGATATCGTCTTCGACAATCTGAATGTCGAAGCGCGCCGCCAAACTCAGCAGCTGCTTCTGCCGATGGTCAGGCATGCTCACGCCTAACGGGTTGCTCAGCCGCGCGGTCAACACCAACGCCTTGATCGGCCACTGCCCCGCCGCCAACTGCAACGCCTCCAGACTCATTCCGGTATCGGGATCACTGGGGATTTCGATGACCTTGAGTCCGAGCAGATCGGCCAACTGCAACAGCCCATAGTAAGTCGGTGACTCGGCCGCAATCAGATCGCCGGGCTTGGTCAGTACGCGCAGAGACATCTGCAACGCGTCGACACATCCATGGGTAATGACGATCTCACTCGAATCGACCACCACCCCCGCGTCGCGCATGCGGATCGCGACCTGGCGGCGCAACGGCTCGTAACCTGGGCTGAACATGTAGCTGAACGCCCGCGGGCTCTGGAAGCGCGTGACTTTGGCGAGCTGCTGATGGAGCGCCCGCACCGGCAGGTAATCGACGTGGGGCACGGCTGCGCCCAGAGGGATCAGGCCCTCGCGGCGTGACTCGCTGAGTACCTGATTGATGATGCTGCTGCGAGTGACCAGCGTCGGCCTCTCGACCTGCGCGATATCCGGCGTCGGCGCAGTAAGAACCGGTGTCTGGTGAACATAGAAGCCGGATTGCGGACGCGCGCGGATCATGCCCTGATCCTCGAGGTTGGCATATGCCTGCAAAACCGTCGCGTGGCTGACGCTGAGCTGTCGGCTCATCTTGCGCACAGAAGGCACACGCTCGCCGGGTCGATAGACGCCCCGCCGGATGTCTTCGGCAAGCTGCTGGGCAATGCGCTGATAGAGCAACAGATTGGTCATTTCGTCGGTCTCCTGCCAACTGAACCGTAACAGTAGCTCAGTAGCCCAGAATGGAACCGATACAGTTGCACTGAGTGTGGGCGAAACAGTCGACGTAGTGTCGCTAGCGATCAGGGCCGAGATTGCCTTCGGCGTCGGAGAACAGGATTTCGACTCGACGATTCTGCGCGCGGCCCCGGGCCGACGCGTTCTCGGCCAGCGGGAATCGCTCGCCGTAACCGCGCACCTCGATACGCTCGCCCGCGATACCCAGACTCACCAACAAGTCGGCCACGGTCTGCGCCCGGGCCTGGGACAGTTCGAGATTCGCTTGCGGGTCGCCGCGACTGTCGCTGTAGCCTTCGATGCGTACCTTGCGCTGCGGATTGAGTTGGAGGAAGTGCACGAGCTTGAGCAAGGTCCGGTTGGCGGAGCTGTTCAAACTGGCACTGCCGGCATGGAACAGCAGGTCGCCCAGCGTCATCACCATCCCGCGATCAGTCTCGCTCGCCGCCAGGCTCATCATCTGATCTTCCAGCCACCGTCCCTGCTGCTCGACCGTCATCAACTGGGCGTCCTGCAACATGCGGCGCAGCCGGTCACGCTCCATTTCCAGCCGGGCAACCTGCTCCTGATGCTGCAACAACGCGCCCTGCTGATCGGCGATCTCGCTGTAGCGCTGGCTCAGATAAGCGTAATGGCGCGCGTCCGCGGTGCCGCCCCAGTAATCGTTGAAGCGTTCCGCGCGCTGCAGCGTTTCCAGTGCGCGCTGTAGATCCTTCGGTGCAGCACGCTGAGCCATGCTGTCGGCCTGCACGCGCTCCAACGTAGTGGAGGCCTGACTGATCTCGCGCTCGGCTTCCTGACTGACGCAACCTACCAACAGCAGCGCGGCAACCACCATGACTAATGGGCTTCTCACCGGACCTCTCCCAGTTGCTGGCGTAAGCGCTGGATACGTCGGGTAAGATCGTCCACTTGCGCCTGGCGCTTGTCCTTGAGCACCCTGGCTTCGGCCAGACGGGCATCCAGTTCTGCCTGTTCAGCGAGCACGCGCGCTTCGCGGTTGTCACCTGCTTCCAGGGCGGCGCGAGCCGCGCTCAGCTTGCTCTCGGCAAGGATCAGTTCCTCGTAGGCCTCGGAGGCATCTACGGAGCGCGCCTGCTCGATGGCCTGTTCGCTCAGACGCAGCTGTTCGATCGGGGCGGGGTCACTCGCGCACCCGCTCATCAGGAGGACAGCCAACAATACGCTGGGGAAAAGCTGTTTCAACACGGCGGATCCTAGTTCTTCGGAGCGTTTACCCGCTCCAACTGCTGGTTCTTCCAGACTGTCAAATTATGCGCCACCAGCTGCTCGGGCACGCCGGCCGCACGCAATTCTGTCATCTTCCGCGCCAGCTGTCCTCGCAACCAAGGATCATTGCAGGCAGAGTCGTGGGAAATAGCCAGGTGCATGTCCCGCGCGACGACCGGCGGCTCGAGACGCTGAACCTTGTCCAGAACGCCCGCCGCATCGGCTGCAACGACGGCGCTGTAGCGCTCATGCAACAGATAGTCGGCACCGCCGGACACCAGCTTCTGCAGCCCTTGAGGCAGACCGGGAACCTGCTGCAATTTCAGATCGCTCTTTGCAAAGGCATCGAATTCACTCCCCAGTCGGCTGGCGCCGACGGTCATGCCGGTATGGCCTCGCAGATCCTCGCGACTCGCGTAGAAGAAACCCGGCTCATTGCGCACCCAGGCCACGGTCTGTAGCTGCAGGATGGGCGGGTGAACGAAATCCAGCTCTTCGAGCCGCTGCACGGTCAGGGTCGCGTCCGCGAGTACGTCGACCCGGCCGCTGCGTACCTCCTCGAGCGCTTTGGCGCGATCGCCTGTGTAAAGCAGATCCAGCTTCAGGTCGAGAGACTTGGCGATCTGCCCGAGCAGATCGGCGTTGGCCCCAACCAGGCGCTTGGGGTTCTGCGGATCTCGCCATAAGAACGGTGGGTTGTCGGCCGCCCCGGTAGCGACCAGACGATCACACTTTCCCGCTGCCGTTGCCATGAGCGGCGTTGCCAGCACCAGCGCGGCCAGAGCCAATTTCGGAAAAGCGAAACGCATGAAGATCCCCTTGCTGTGAGTGAACCGGTACCGATCGGGTTCGCCGATGTTACACCGCCGCCCCCATCCATCGCCCATGAAAAAACCCGCTACATGAGCGGGTTCTTTCCTTGCAGCGATCGACTTCAGACGAGCTTTTCCAGCTCCGGCACGATCTCGAACAGATCGCCCACCAGGCCGTAATCGGCAACCTGGAAGATCGGCGCTTCCTCGTCCTTGTTGATCGCAACGATCACCTTGGAGTCTTTCATGCCCGCCAGGTGCTGGATGGCACCGGAGATACCGACCGCGATATACAGCTGCGGCGCGACAATCTTGCCGGTCTGACCGACCTGCATGTCGTTCGGCACGAAGCCGGCATCGACTGCGGCACGAGAGGCACCGACCGCAGCGCCAAGCTTGTCGGCCAGCGAGTACAGGTGCTTGAAGTTGTCACCGTTCTGCATGCCACGGCCGCCGGACACGACAATCTTGGCAGCAGTCAGCTCAGGACGATCGGATTTGGCCAGCTCCTCGCCGACGAAGGCGGACTTGCCCGCATCGCCAGTCCCGGAGATCTGCTCGACCGCAGCCGAGCCGCCCGTGCCATTCACGGCATCGAAGCCGGTGGCGCGCACGGTGATGACCTTCACAGCAGCGCTGGACTGCACGGTAGCGATGGCGTTACCGGCGTAGATCGGGCGCTTGAAGGTATCGGCGCTTTCAACCGCGATGATCTCGGAGATCTGATCGACATCCAGTTGAGCAGCAACGCGCGGCAGGAAATTCTTGCCGTTGGTGGTCGCTGCAGCCAGCACGTGGCTGTAGTTCTTCGCCAGGTCGGCGATCAGCGGCGCGACGTTCTCCGGCAGCTGATTGGCGTAAGCCGCATCGTCGGCGACCAGCACCTTGGCTACGCCTTCGATCTGTGCGGCTGCTTCGCCGATGGCACCGCAACCGCTGCCGGCTACCAGTACGTGGATGTCGCCACCGATGGCCTTGGCGGCGGCAACGGTGTTCAGGGTAGCGGCCGCGAGGACGGCATTGTTGTGTTCAGCGATAACCAGGATAGTCATTTAGATTACCTTCGCCTCGTTCTTCAGTTTCTCGACCAGTTCAGCCACGGACTTGACCTTGATACCGGCGCTGCGGGAAGCCGGCGCTTCGACTTTCAGGGTCTTCACGGTGGAGTTGGTGGCTACGCCCAGTGCATCGGGAGTCAGCACTTCCAGCGGCTTCTTCTTGGCCTTCATGATGTTCGGCAGCGACGCGTAGCGCGGCTCGTTCAGACGCAGGTCGGTGGTGACGATCGCCGGCAGGCTCAGCGCGACGGTTTGCAGACCGCCGTCGATTTCGCGGGTCACGTTGACCTTGTCGCCAGCCACTTCCACCTTGGAGGCGAAGGTGCCCTGGGCGTAGCCGGTCAGTGCACCGAGCATCTGCCCGGTCTGGTTGTTGTCGCTGTCGATCGCCTGCTTGCCGAGGATGACCAGCTGCGGCTGCTCCTTGTCGACCACGGCCTTGAGCAGCTTGGCGACTGCCAGGGAGTTCAGTTCATCGTTGGACTCGACCAGCACGGCGCGGTCGGCGCCCAGCGCCAGCGCGGTGCGCAGCTGCTCCTGGGCAGCGGTCGGACCGATGGAGACGACAACGATTTCGCTCGCAACGCCCTTCTCTTTCAGGCGTACGGCTTCTTCCACGGCAATTTCGCAGAAGGGGTTCATCGACATCTTGACGTTGGCGAGGTCAACGCCGGAATTGTCCGCCTTGACGCGAACCTTGACGTTGTAATCGACCACTCGTTTGACAGCTACAAGAACCTTCATGGATTCCTCGTTACTCTCCGGTGAATAGAATTCCGCCGAGGCGAACCGAGCCTTGCTCGTGGCTTGGGTTTTGAAAGCCGCTGCCCTGTTCGGCGAGTGCAAACCGTCCGTATCTTGACCGCTGGCTGCGGACGGGGTCAACAACGCATATGACCCGTCATAACGTCGCGGTTCGGGCGATTCTAACAGGCTTCCAGAAAATTCAAACAAACGTTTGTATTGGACCGATTCGAGCGTCTATATATAATGCGCCGGCCCGGCTCGGTCAGGGACCGATCACAGCCCTCCACCACTTATATAACAACCAAGCCCTGAGTAGGAGAAAGCCCAATGGAACGCGAATACATGGAATTCGACGTTGTCATCGTCGGCGCCGGCCCTGCAGGCCTATCCGCAGCCTGCCGATTGAAGCAGCGAGCCGCCGACGCTGGTCAGGAAATCAGTGTATGCGTCGTTGAGAAAGGCTCCGAAGTAGGCGCCCACATTCTATCCGGCGCAGTCTTCGAGCCGCGCGCGCTGAATGAACTGTTCCCCGACTGGAAGGAACTTGGCGCCCCGCTCAACACGCCGGTCAAGCGTGACGACATCTACCTGCTCAAGACCGCCGAAGCCGCCAGCAAATTGCCCAACGCATTGGTCCCTAAGACCATGCACAACGAAGGCAACTACATCATTTCCCTCGGCAACCTGTGCCGCTGGCTGGCCCAGCAGGCGGAGAACCTGGGTGTCGAGATCTACCCAGGCTTCGCTGCTCAGGAAGCGCTGATCGACGAAAACGGTATCGTTCGTGGCATCGTCACCGGGGACCTTGGTGTCGATCGCGAAGGCAATCCGAAGGAAGGCATGTACACCCCAGGCATGGAGCTACGCGCCAAGTACACGCTGTTCGCCGAAGGCTGCCGTGGCCACATCGGCAAGCAGTTGATCAACCGCTTCCAGCTCAACGCCAACGTCGACCCGCAGCACTACGCCATCGGTATCAAGGAACTGTGGGACATTGACCCCGCCAAGCACGAGCAGGGCCTAGTGGTACACACCGCGGGCTGGCCGCTGAACGACGATAACACTGGCGGCTCATTCCTTTATCACCTGGAAAACAACCAGGTGGTCGTCGGCCTGATCGTCGACCTGTCGTACAGCAACCCGTATCTGTCACCGTTCGACGAGTTCCAGCGTTACAAGCACCATCCGGTGATCAAGCAGTACTTGGAAGGCGGCAAGCGCGTTTCTTATGGCGCACGCGCGATCGCCAAGGGCGGCATCAACTGCCTGCCGAAGATGGTCTTCAACGGCGGTGCGCTGATCGGCTGCGATGCCGGCACTCTGAACTTCGCCAAGATCAAGGGCAGCCATACGGCGATGAAGTCCGGCATGCTGGCTGCCGAAGCCGCTGCCGATGCATTGCTGGCCGGACGCGAAGGTGGTGACGAGCTGACCGCGTACGAAGAAGGGTTCAAGAACAGCTGGCTGTACGACGAACTGTACAAGAGCCGCAACTTCGGCGCCGCGATCCACAAGTGGGGCGCAATCAAGGGTGGCGCGTTCAACTTCATCGATCAGAACATCTTCGGCGGCAAGATTCCCTTCACGCTGCACGACACCAAGCCGGACTATGCCTGCCTCAAAACGGCAGCAGAGTCGAAGAAGATCGATTACCCCAAGCCGGACGGCAAGCTGAGTTTCGACAAGCTCTCCTCGGTATTCCTCTCCAACACCAACCATGAGGAAGAGCAGCCGGTTCACCTGAAGCTGACCGATCCGAGCATTCCGATCGAGAAGAACCTGCCGATGTACGACGAGCCGGCACAGCGGTACTGCCCGGCTGGCGTCTACGAGGTGGTCAGCAACGACGACGGCAGCAAGCGCTTCCAGATCAACGCGCAGAACTGTGTGCACTGCAAGACCTGCGACATCAAGGACCCGGCGCAGAACATCACCTGGGTGGCGCCAGAAGGTACTGGCGGGCCAAATTACCCCAACATGTAAGCAACAAAAAAGGCTCCCTCGGGAGCCTTTTTTATCGCCGCTGAAACCGACCTGCATTGATCGCTATTCGGCACGGCCGATGGGAAAGAACACGCCACCACTCCAGACACCGAGCCAACTCTGGCCATCAACCTCGCCAGGCACCGCCAGCTCCACAAGCTCATAGAACACATTGCGGTGAATCAATGCCTCGAGATTGGCGCGCACATGGACGTAAGGCGCTGGCTCCTGGGTCTGCGGATCAGTGACCACACGCAACGGATGCTCTTCGCCTGCCTCGACCTCATCGTCGACGTTGGTAATGAAGCGCAGGCGCTGTTCGCGGCCCTGCCCGCTCACTTCCAGGCGGACCGCAATGAACGGGGCGTCCTCGACCTGAATGCCAACCTTCTCCACCGGAGTCACGAGGAAGTAGTCTTCACCGTCGCGCCGTATAACGGTGGAAAACAGACGCACCATCGCTGGCCGCCCGATCGGGGTGCCCTGGTAGTACCAGGTGCCGTCGCGCGCGATACGCATGTCCAGATCGCCGCAGAACGGCGGGTTCCATAGATGTACCGGGGGCAGCCCCTTCTTCTCGCCAGCCGAAAGCTGCGCCAGTAGATCGCCGGCCTTGCCTGTATCGGTCATTCGGTTCTCCTCGGAGGGTACTTGAACTCGTCTGCCCGATACTGCCACATCATTCAGCGCGACAGGCCCAACAGGCGACGAGCATAGTCCTGCAAGGGCGGACGCAGCAGATGCTCGGGCCTGGCATCGTAAATACCCAAGACCCCGCCGCGGTTGCGGATACGGGCCGTATCGACCAGGTAACGCGTACCGGTTTCCACCAGCATCAGCTGTATCACCCCACTGTCGACGCCAAGCCGGTCCAGTGCGCGTTGATCGTTCAGCTCATCAAAGCTACCGATACGGTCATCGGCCGCAGCAAAACGCAGGTACAGCAAGTAATGGGCGCCAGCCGCCGCAGCCTGCGCCATAGCCTCCTCCAGACCCGCGGGCTCACGCGCCCGCCGGACCATCGGGAAGTACTCGACGAAGCCGTTGAAAGCTTCTTCCGCCACGACGTTCGGCCTTGGATAGACGTCCCCTGGCGGCACGAAATGGCCCTGGGCGATATAGATGAAAGAATCAGGTTGCAGCCGCCAGGAGCTGGAACGACGTGTCTCGCTATGATCGAGAATGCCGGCGTCGCGCAGGTGATAGCGGGTGCCCTCGGCCATGTCGCTGACCTTCATGCAGCCCGCGAGTGCGAGTGCCGCCAGCAGGCCTGACATTCCAAACAGAAAACGCATGGATCTCACCTCCAGGTGCCGGCGACGAAAAACCGGCGATTCGACTGGCAATGCAGCATCCACGCCAGGTAACGCTTCCGCCCGAACTCCGGCTCTCGAAAGGAGGCGACGCGCATTCGGTCAGAGCCCGCGCTGCCATTCTTGGCGCAGCGGAGCGTTACGTGGATCCTCGATAGCCTCACGCACGCGGCGCAGCAAACCCGGCTTGTCAGCCCCCAGCACACCCTTGAGCACCAGATAGTTGGATGCATGGTCGCTGCGAAAAACCGTATCGCTCAGTTCGAGATCGTCCAAGAACCATTCCAGCTCACGAAGCAGCTCATCCGGCGGCAGCGATTCAAAATCCTCAAAAGTCTGCCGGAAGCGATCTTCACCTTGCGGAAAGCTGACCACCAACGTCGACAGAAACTCCGGCTGCGCGGCATTCATCAGGCGCGCCGAGTTACGTGCATGCTGGCGACTCAGACGCCGACCGCCGAGCCCGTTGAGAATCATCACCGAGCGCGCGATGCCAGCCTGCCCGAGCTTATCCAGCGCGCTGAGAGTCGAATCGTAGGTCTCACCCTTGTTGACGAGCGCCAACACCTCATCGTCGCCAGACTCGGCGCCAACATAGGCCATGCCGAGACCGGCATCCGCCAGCTCGCGCAACTCCTCCACCGACTTCTTGCGCAGGTTGCGTGGCAGGCAATAACTGGAGACGCGTTGCACCTCCGGCAGGCACTCGCGAATCTGCTCGAGGATCTTCAAAAGTCGGCGGGTCGGCAGCACCAAAGCATCGCCATCGGCGAGAAACACGCGCTGCGCAATCAGCTGCTCACCACAGCGACGGATTTCGTCGAGCACTTCGGCTTCATCGCGAGCGCGGAATTTCTTCTGCGGCGCGGTGTACATCTCGCAGAAGGTGCAGCTGTTCCAGGAGCAACCATTGGTCACCGGCAGGATCAGCGAATGCGCTTCGCTGGGCGGCCGAAATACCGGCTCTATGTAGCGGATGGGAAACTCGCTCGCGTTCATGGTTACCACGTCCGTTCGATCGGCCTGCGTTTCAGTCACGCTTGCGCTTGTTGCCCATGCGCACGCCGATGTCCATCAGGAACTGGAAGAAGCCGTCCTGATCTTCCAGCACGTTGCTCCAGAACGGCGAGTGGTACAGCGCGACGGCGCCGTGCACCAGCGCCCAGGCGGCGCAATAGTGAAAGTACGGTGGCACGTCTTCGAGCTTGCCTTCAGCGATGCGGCCTTTGATCAGCTGGGTCAGGTGCTCGAAGTTGGAGGCACGAATGCTGTGCAGCTGCTCGACCATCTCCGGCACCTGATTGCCCTTGACCACTTTTTCTTCGAGGCGGTCGAACAGGCGATAGCGCTGCGGATCGCGCATGCGGAATTCGAAGTACGCGCGCGAAAGCGCTTCCTTGTCGTGGTCCAGATCAGGCGAGTGAAGGATCTGGTTCAGGTCGCGCTCGTAGTCGAGCATCAGCCGCAGGTAGATCTCGGCCTTGGACTTGAAGTGCTTGTAGATGGTGCCTTTGCCGATACCGACCGCATCGGCAATCATCTCGACGGTAACGCTATCCTCTCCTTGCTCGAGAAAAAGCTGCAACGCTGTATCGAGGATTTCCTGTTCGCGGCGGCGAAATTCGCGGACCTTACGAGGTTCATTCTGCATAGGAAGGCTGCTTGAAGGTTGAGTCGAGGCAGCCATTATGCCTAACCGGTCATGAAATGCACGGGGCATCCAAAAATGATTCAAATAAATGACGAATTTCCGCAAATAGTCGGTTTGCGATATCTGAACCATGCCGCCGTCGCACCCTGGCCGCTGCGAGCAGCGCGCGCCGTCAGCGCTTTTGCCGAACAGAACGCGACCCTCGGTGCGCGCGACTATCCAACTTGGCTGACAGTAGAACGAAGCCTGCGTCAGCGCCTGACACGATTGCTGAATGCCCCAAGCAGCGCCGACGTGGCGCTGGTGAAAAACACCTCCGAAGCACTGTCGTTCGTTGCATTCGGGCTGGATTGGAAAAGCGGTGACCAGATCGTCATCAGCGATGAGGAATTTCCGTCCAACCGCGTCGTCTGGGAAGCGCTGCAGCGTTACGGTGTCGAGGTGGTTCAGGTCAACCTCAAGGGCACCGACCCTGAAGGCGATCTGCTGGCGGCCTGCGGCCCACGGGTACGCCTGATGGCGATCAGCGCCGTTCAATACGCCAGCGGCATGCGTCTGGATCTGGTCCGTCTGGGTGAAGGCTGCGAGCACCGCGGCGTGCTCTTGTGTATCGATGCGATCCAGCAGCTGGGCGCCCTGCCCTTCGATGTGCAGCAGAACCGCTGCGCCTTTGCCATGGCTGACGGCCATAAATGGATGCTCGGCCCGGAAGGGCTCGGCGTTTTCTATTGCCGCAGCGACCTACGCGAACGGCTGAAGCTGCACGAATACGGCTGGCACATGCTGGAACACGCCGGCGACTACGACCGCACCGACTGGGAGCCCGCACGCAGCGCCAGACGCTTCGAGTGCGGCAGCCCCAACCTGTTGGGGGCAATGGCACTCGAAGCCAGTCTTTCGCTGCTCGAGGAAGTGGGCATGGAGCAAGTCGCCAAGTTGCTGGACGAGCGAATCGAATGGCTCGCCCAGGGACTCCACGGCCTGAACGGAATCGACATCCTGTCACCGCGCCAGACGGAACGCCGCTCAGGCATTATCACGTTCCGACTCGCTGACTGGACGAATGCTGAACTGTTCGAACACCTCAAGGCGGAGCAAGTCGTGTGTGCGTTACGCGGCGGCGGCATCCGCCTCTCTCCACATTTCTACACACCAGCGCGGGTAATCGACGAAACGCTCGCCCTGTTACGAAAGCTGGCTGCGCACTGACCGCGATCAACCGGCAAGACATGTATTCCAAATGCGTTTAAAAACCGCACAAATCCGCCTGCAGAGCGCAGATGCAGCGCTAATACTTGAGTAACTGGCCGGGCAATCCCCCCACTGCCCAGCCAGATGAGGTCGCTAGGATTGCGATTTCATACTCCTAATGGTCTTGACCCGGCTTCTCTGGAATCCGGGTTTTTTTTGCCCTGGCTTACCGTGAACGCTATACCGCCCTCGCCAGCAAACGAGCCCGCAGCCGATAGCACAGCCAGAGAAAGCCAACCCAGACGGGAATGGCGAATACCGACATGCGAATCCCTGGCAACCACAGCATGATGATCAATATGCCGGCAACGAAGGCCAGGCACAGGTAGTTGCTCAGTGGAAACCAGAACGCCTTGAAGCTTGGCTCGACCCCTTGCTGCTGCATGGCACGTCGAAACTTGAGATGCGCAAGACTGATCATCGCCCAGTTGATCACCAACGCAGCCACCGCAAGAGACATGAGCAACTCAAGCGCGCCCTGCGGAAACAGGTAGTTCACTGCCACGCAAAGCAGCGTCACCAATGCGGATACCCCTACCGCGAGGACCGGCACGCCGCGAGAGTTTATTTTCATGAGGCTGCGCGGCGCATCGCCTTGTTCAGCCAGGCCGTACAGCATCCGGCTGTTGCAATACACACCGCTGTTGTAGACCGATAGCGCCGCAGTGAGCACGACGAAATTCAGCAGGTGCGCAGCAGTGTCGCTGCCGATCAGCGAAAAGATCTGCACGAAGGGGCTGCCGCTGTAGGGGTCGCCCGCGGCACCCAGCGTCAGCAGCAACGCATCCCAGGGATAAAGTGCCAGCAGAACGGTCAGCGCACCTATATAGAAAATCAGGATGCGATAGACGACCTGATTGATTGCCTTGGGAATCACGGTTTTCGGCTCAGCCGCTTCCGCCGCGGTGATACCCACCAGCTCCAGCCCACCAAAGGAAAACATGATGATCGCCAAAGCCAGCAGCATCCCGCTGAAGCCGTTAGGAAAAAACCCACCGTGGCTCCACAGATTGCTGATGCTCGCCTGCTCGCCGCCCTTACCGCTGACCAGCAGGAAAAGCCCGAGCAGGATCATGCCGACGATCGCGGCGACCTTGACGATGGCAAACCAGAACTCGGTTTCGCCGAAGGCCTTGACGTTACTGAGGTTGATCAAGTTGATCAGCACGAAGAACGCTGCGGCTGTAGCCCAGGTCGGAACCTCGGGCCACCAGAACTGTACGTACTTGCCGACCGCCGTGAGCTCGGCCATACCTACCAGGACATAGAGCACCCAATAGTTCCAGCCGGAAAGAAACCCTGCATAGCCACCGCCATACTTGTGTGCGAAATGGCTGAAGGAGCCTGCAACAGGCTCCTCGACGATCATTTCGCCGAGCTGACGCATGATCAGAAAAGCAATGAAGCCACCAATCGCGTAGCCTAGGATCATTGACGGGCCGGCACTTCTCAGAACCCCGGCCGAGCCTAGGAATAGCCCAGTGCCAATCGCACCGCCCAGAGCGATCAATTGGATGTGGCGATTCTTCAGACCGCGCTGGAGCGATCCGGTGTGCAGCGTTTCAGCGGTCATACACCACCTTGTGGATATTCAGGCAAGAAAAGCGCCGCCGCCCATGCAGGCAAGAAACAAGGCAGCGCATCAGGCTTGCTCGGCAAGCATCAACTTTCCGCGGGGCAACGTCAGCCAGTCACTCTGGCCAGCGGGAACAACGTCTTGAAGTTGGCAGTGGTCTGCTCAGCCAGCACTTCGAACGGGACACCACGCAGCTGCGCGAGGAACTCGGCAACCTCACGCACGTACTGCGGCAGGTTGGCTTTGCCACGGTGGGGAATCGGCGCCAGATAAGGCGCATCGGTTTCGACCAGCAAGCGATCTGCCGGGACCTTGCGGGCTACATCGCGCAGCGCATCGGCGTTGCGGAACGTAACGATCCCGGACAGGGAGATATAGAAACCGAGATCAAGTGCCGCCTTGGCCATGTCCCAGTCCTCGGTGAAACAATGCAGCACACCAGCTTGCGGCAGCGCCGCTTCACGTAGCAGATCCAGCGTATCGGCGCGGGCCGCCCGGGTGTGCACGATCACCGGCTTACCTGTCAGCCTGGCGGCTTCAAGGTGCAGGCGAAACGACTGCTGCTGCATCTGCGCAGCTTCCGGCTCGTAGTGGTAATCCAGCCCTGTCTCGCCGATCGCAACCACATGCGGGTGCTGCAGCTCGCCAAGCAACCAGTCCAGCACCGGCTGGCTCGTCGGCTCGAGATCCAGAGGATGCACGCCGATCGAGCAGTCCACATCCGCATAGCGCTCGGCCAACGCTTTGACCGCCGCTGCGTTATCGGCGCTGACACCTATGCAGAGGAAATGCCCGACACCACGCGATCGTGCAGCGTCCAGCGCGGCGTCCAGTGAGCCGCCGTGGGCAGTGAGGTCAAGGCGGTCGAGGTGACAGTGGGAATCTACCAGCATGAAAAGCACTACTTGCTATCGCGAAAAAAGGAGCGATTGTAGAGCAAATGACCGGTATTCAGGGAAGGACAGTGGGCCTGCCTGGCCGCACAGGACGCTTGCGTTACATGGTGTGGGTCGGGCGATCCGACTTGAGGGCACCGGCCAGATAGGTTTCGATCTTGTTGCGGGCGGTACTGTCGCCCTCGTTGAACTGCACGCCAATTCCCGCGGCGCGACTGCCCTGGGCACCCTTGGGGGTGATCCAGACCACCTTTCCGGCTACGGGAATCTTTTCCGGCTCGTCCATCAGGTTGAGCAGCATGAACACTTCGTCGCCAAGCTTGTAGCTCTTGTTGGTCGGAATGAACAGACCGCCATGCTTGATGAAAGGCATGAACGCGGCATAGAGCACCGATTTGTCCTTGATGGTCAGGGACAGGATGCCATTACGCGGACCAAGATTTGCTGGCAGGCTCATGCGGTGTTCCTAACGAAAATTCCGGTCGATTCTAGCCCGCGCCGGGCAGCGTTGCCCACTGCACCAGCAGCGCTTCGAGAAGCAACACACGGTTGAGGTTGGCTTTGCCTAGCACTTTCTGCCGATGTTCGAGCAGCCAGTCCTGCAACGCCATGACTTTATGCTGCGGCGACTTCTGCGCCAGGTACTGCAATACCTTTTGCATATCGGCAGCACCGAGCTCCGCTTCATCACCGGCCATCTGGTAACGCAGAATCAGATGCGCCCACTCACAAAACCAGTCAAAGAGCAGAATTAGCGGCAACGCGTTCCAGCCCTCGGCGAGCTGACTGGGCGACTGTTGCTGCTTGAGCAGCTTCTTCACCCCTTCGACGACCTGGGCGCGCAGGTCCAGCACTTTCTGCTCATGCAGCTTCAGCGCTGCCAGAGGCGACCCCGCCGCCAGCGTCAGCAACTGTTCACGCAGCTCCGGAGCCAGTTCAGGCAGTTGCCCTGCCAGCCAATCGAGGCTCTGCTGCCGCCCAGGCAGCGGGCAGGCCTGCTGCACACAGCGACTCTTGATGGTCGGTAGCAAGCGGCTTGGCTGATGGCTGATGAGTAGCAGCACCGTATCGCCAGACGGCTCCTCAAGGCTCTTGAGCAATGCGTTGGCCGCGTTGAGGTTCATCGCCTCGGCCGGCTCCAGCAATATCACCTTGCGCCCGCCCAGCTGCGCCGTCTGAGTGACGAAGCCGACCAGATCACGCACCTGATCGACGCGAATGGCCTTGTCGACCTCCTCCGGCTCGAGAATGTAGTGATCTGGATGAGTCTGTGCCGCCAACAACTGGCAAGCCTTGCACACGCCACAAGCCATGCCATTCACCGGGCGTTGGCAAAGCAGCAGCGCCATCAGCTGCTCGGCCAGCAGCCTTTTGCCGATGCCGCCAGGACCATGCAGCAGGTAGGCATGGGCATGCTGCGAGCGCCCTGCCAGCTGTCGCCAGAGCTCGGCCTGCCAGGGAAGAACGTCAGCCATCAAGGCGCTCCATCAGCTCTGGAATCAGCGCCTCGACATCACGCTGCACTGCGGTAAGCGATTGCCCGGCATCGATGATCCGATAGCGTGCCGGTGTGGCCTCGGCGCGATCCAGGTAGGCATGTCGTACCGCCTCGAAAAAGCGCATGCCTTCCTGCTCGAAGCGATCCAGGCGCCCCCGGGCAGCCGCTCGAGCCAGCCCCACCTCGATCGGCAGATCGAAGATCAACGTCAGGTCAGGACGCAGATCCCCTTGTACGAAGGTCTCCAGTTGCGCAATCCGCTCGACCGAAAGTCCGCGTCCGCCGCCCTGGTACGCGTAAGTGGCATCGGTGAAGCGATCACAGAGCACCACCGCCCCCCGCTGGAGCGCTGGCCGGATGACCTGTGCCAGATGCTGAGCCCGCGCCGCAAACACCAGCAGCAGCTCGGTATCCACCGCCATCGGTTCGTCGGCAGGGGTCAACAGCAACTCACGAATACGCTCGGCTAACGGCGTGCCACCGGGCTCGCGGGTCAGCACGACATCCACGCCGAGCGCTCGCAGGTGCTCGGCGAGGTATTCACGATTGGTGCTCTTACCGGCCCCTTCGGGGCCTTCGAGTGTGACAAAGAGTCCGTTCATTGCGCGCTCTCGCTGTTGACCGGCGCCTGCCGCGGCGGCGGACTGGAACGATAGTCTGCACGCCGCTTGAGCTGGTACTCGCGCACCGCCCGGTTGTGCTGATCGAGCGTATCGCTGAAGACATGGCTGCCATCACCGCGAGCAACGAAATAGAGACTGGTACCGTCTGCCGGATGCAGCGCGGCATGAATCGCCTCGCGCCCAACCATGGCGATCGGGGTCGGCGGCAGGCCGGCATTGGTGTAGGTATTGTAGGGCGTCGGCGTGCGCAGATCGGTGCGAGTGATCCGTCCCTTGTAGCCATCGCCCATACCATAGATCACGGTCGGATCAGTCTGCAGCAACATGCCCCGTGCCAACCTGCGCACGAAGACACCTGCGATCTCGCCCCGCTCTTCCGGTACACCGGTTTCCTTCTCGATGATCGAAGCCATGATCAGCGCCTGATATGCGTCCTGATACGGCAAGCCTTCGGCGCGCTGCTGCCACTCTTCTTCGAGCACCTGCTCCAGACGCGCATAGGCACGCCGCAGCAGATCTACATCGGACGTGCCGCGGGTGAATCGATAGGTGTCGGGGAAGAACCGCCCTTCCGGATGCACATCCGGTGCGCCGATGCGCGCCATGATCTCGGCATCAGAAAGCCCGTCCAGGGTCTGCTGCAGCTTGGGCTGATTCAGGAGGGCGCTGCGGAGCTGGCGGAAATTCCAGCCTTCGACGAGCGTCAGGCTGTATTGCACGACTTCGCCACGCTTCCATAATCCGATCATGTCGCGCGCGGTCATGCCCGGAGTCAGACGGTACTCACCGCTGTGCAGGCTCTGCCCGGACAGGTTCAGCCGCCAGTACAGCCGCAACCAGAACGCGTCATCCAACACACCTTCCGCTTCCAGGCGCTGAAAAACGCCGCTGGGCGTATCGCCCGGACGCACATCGAGCAGCAGGGCCTCGTCTGTCACGACCAGCGATTGCTCGAGCGCAGCATGCTGCTTCCAGGCGAACAATCCGAGCGAGATTGCCGCTAACAGCACTACGGCCAGCAGCAGAATGAGAATTTTACGGATCACGGATCACTCAACAGGTCGGCAACAACGGCCTGCAGTTTACGGGTCAGCGGACCGACCGGCCAGACACGTTCGGCCAAAGCTGTGACAGGCCAGATACCGTAGAGGCTGTTGCAAAGGAACACTTCGTCAGCCTGTAGCAGTTCGGCATAGCTGATGTCGCTCTCGACCACGGTGCGCCCATGCTGCGATGCACGGGCCATGATCTCCGCTCGCATGACACCCGCAACTCCGCACCGTACCAGCGACGCGGTGCGCAGTTCACCGTCGACAACCATGAACAAATTGCTGAAGACGCCCTCCACCACCCTGCCAGACATATCGCGCATCAACCCCTCGGCGTAGGCGGGATCGTGCCATTCGGCACGCGCCAACACCTGCTCCAGCCGATTCAAATGCTTGATGCCGGCGAGCCGTGGCTGCTCGGCCAGACGTGTCTCACAAGGAAAAAGCCGGATCCCGGCGAGGGCGTTCTGTGGCGGGTAGGCGGGAAGAGGCGAGCCTAAAAGCAGCCGTTGCGGCTGACAGGGCTCGGGCGGGGCATAACCGCGCTGCCCGGTGCCGCGTGTGACGATGAGCTTGGCAACACCCCGCCCCAGGACTGGGAAGAACCGCGCCAACTCGTTGCGCAGCTCATCGGTATCAATTGGGATAGCAAGGCGCTGACAGCCATCGCGCAATCGCTGCAGATGGCGATCGAGCAGCGGAGCCTGACTATCTGCGACCCGTATCGTCTCGAATAGCCCATCTCCATAGGCCAGGCCGCGATCATGAACGGGCAGCCCTATACAGGGTTGCCCGTTCAGCCAGCTCGATGTCACTCGGCAAACCGGCGGAATACCAGCGAACCGTTGGTTCCACCGAAGCCGAAGGAGTTGGACACCGCGACGTCGATCGGCCTCGGCTTGGCCTGGTGCGGTACGAAGTCGAGATCGCAGCCTTCGTCAGGCTCATGCAGATTGATGGTCGGCGGTGCGACTTGATCACGAATGGCCAGAACGCTGAAGATCGCCTCGACAGCACCGGCGGCACCGAGCAGGTGGCCGACCATGGACTTGGTCGAACTCACTGACAGCTCATAGGCATGATCGCCAAACACACTGCGGATCGCAGCAGCCTCGGCCTTGTCGCCTGCCGGCGTGGAGGTCCCATGCGCGTTGATGTACTGCACCTGCTCGACATTAAGCTGAGCGTCCTTCAGCGCGTTACGGATGCAGCGCGCCGCACCGGCGCCATCGTCGGGTGGCGACGTCATGTGGAAGGCGTCGGCACTCATGCCAAAACCAATCAGCTCCGCATAGATATGCGCGCCACGGGCCTTGGCATGCTCCAGCTCCTCGAGCACCAGGGCACCGGCACCGTCGGACAGAACGAAGCCATCACGCTCCTTATCCCACGGACGACTGGCCGCAGCGGGATCGTCGTTGCGCGTGGACAACGCCCGCGCCGCCGCAAAGCCACCAATACCGAGCCCGCTGGCAGCCATTTCGGATCCACCTGCGACCATCACATCCGCCTCGCCATAGGCGATATTGCGCGCGGCCATGCCGATGCAGTGGGTGCCCGTGGTACAGGCAGTGGCGATCGCATAGTTCGGACCCTGCAATCCCAAGTGGATCGACAGGAAGCCAGACACCATGTTGATGATGGAACCCGGCACGAAGAAGGGCGAAATACGCCGCGGGCCCTGTTCAATCAGCGCCTTGCAGCTGTTTTCGATGTTGGTCAGACCACCGATACCAGACCCCATCGCGACGCCGATGCGCTCCCGATTGGCGTCAGTGACTTCAAGACCGGAATCCCGCACGGCCTGAAAGCTCGCAGCGAGGCCGTACTGAATGAACAAGTCGAGCTTGCGTGCTTCCTTAGCCGGCAGATACTGCTCGACATCGAAGCCCTTGATCGACCCGCCAAAACGAGTGGAATAGGCAGAAAGGTCCATGTGCTCGATCAGGCCGATACCACTACGGCCGGCGAGAATACCCTGCCAGCTGCTCGGCACATCGTTACCCAGTGGCGAAAGCATGCCCATCCCGGTGACTACGACGCGTCTACGCGACACAGCGATTACTCCTATACCTAACGTGCTCGGCTCGGCTCCCGTCGTAACAGGAACGATCCTTGGATCGAGTGCCGGATAGCACCCCGTGACCCAGATGAATCTCTCTCAAAGAAAAGCCGCACTACCTCGATCAAGGCAGTGCGGCTTTCCTGTTTCCGAAGCGGATTACAACTTACTGCGCGTGCGCATTGATGTAATCGATGGCTTCCTGAACGGTGGTGATCTTCTCAGCCTGCTCGTCCGGGATCTCGGTCTCGAATTCCTCTTCCAGAGCCATCACCAGCTCAACGGTGTCAAGAGAGTCGGCACCCAGGTCTTCGACGAAGGAAGCGCTGTTGGTTACTTCCTCTTCTTTAACGCCAAGTTGCTCGGCAACGATTTTCTTGACGCGTTCTTCGATGGTGCTCATACCTTGTTTTCACTCCTATGGAAAAATCAGGCAGCTGGTTTGCGCGGTAGTGTATAGAAAGCGTTTTCCGCATTTCAAGCTGGAAGCAGGCAAGCATGATACCGCCTTCAACCATCTGTCTATAAACCAGCTGATGTTTTATAGCTAATTTAAAGACAGCCCTAAGACTGTCCTCCTTCGCCGGGTGTCACATCAACTCATGTACATGCCGCCGTTCACCGGAACAGTAGCCCCGGTGACATAGGCAGCGCCGTCCGAAGCGAGAAACGCAACGACCTTGGCAATTTCTTCGGCCTGACCGAGACGTCCCAGGGGAATCTGCCCCAGGAGCGCATCACGTTGGGCTTCCGGCAACTCGCGAGTCATATCGGTATCGATGAAACCAGGCGCCACGGAATTCACCGTGATACCGCGCGAACCGACCTCACGAGCCAATGCACGACTGAAACCCTCCAGACCGGCCTTGGCTGCCGCGTAGTTTACCTGTCCGGCGTTGCCCATGGCACCAACCACCGAACCGATATTGATGATTCGCCCCCAGCGGGCCTTGGTCATGCCGCGCAGCACGGCCTTGGACAGACGATACAGGCTACTCAGATTGGTATTAATGACGTCGTGCCACTCGTCATCCTTCATGCGCAGCATCAGATTGTCGCGGGTGATACCAGCATTGTTGACCAGAATTGCGGGCTGCCCGAGATGCTGCTGAATGTGTTCCAGAGTACTGCTGACCGACTCGTCATTGCCGACGTCCAGCACCAGGCCGGCACCTTCGATACCGTTTTCCTTAAGAGTCTCGGCGATACGCTCGGCGCCAGAAGAAGTGGTAGCAGTGCCGATCACGATTGCGCCCTGGCGCCCGAGCTCAAGGGCAATGGCCTGGCCGATACCGCGACTCGCACCTGTAACCAGCGCCACCTTACCTTGCAGATTCATAGCATTCTCCTTGTTCAAGCCAGTGCCGCACGAGCGGCCGCAAAGGCCTCGGGGGTATCGAGATTGTAAGTATTGATGCCCTTGACGCAGCGCTTGTTAAGGCCCGAAAGGACCTTGCCGGGACCACATTCGACCAAGGAAGTCACGCCACGCTCGCCCAGGGCCACCATCGATTCGACCCAGCGCACCGGACTGTACAGCTGCGCCAGCAGATCGCGCTTGAGCGCATCCAGATCCGCCACCACGGCCGCGCTGACGTTCTGCACCAGCGGAATCTGCGGCGCCTGCCAGGCAATCGCCTCCACCGAGGCGGCAAAACGCTCTGCGGCTGGACGCATCAGATCACAATGGGACGGAACACTCACCGGCAGCGCCATTGCACGCTTGGCGCCTTTCGCCTTACATGCTTCGATTGCACGCTCTACGGCGGCAGCACTTCCTGCAATCACGACTTGGCCGGGAGCGTTGAAATTGACAGCGCTGACCACGTCACCCTGCGACGCCTCGGCACACGCCGCCAGCACATCTGCATCGTCCAGCCCGAGAATGGCGGCCATACCACCCTGCCCTGCCGGTACGGCCTGCTGCATCAACTGACCACGCAGCTCAACCAGTTTGACTGCATCGGCGAACGGAAGACTGCCGGCGGCCACCAACGCTGAATACTCTCCGAGGCTGTGCCCCGCAACGAAGGCAGGCTGCGCACCACCTTCAGCCAGCCACAGACGCCAGATTGCAACCGAAGCCGCCAGAATCGCTGGCTGGGTCTTGTCGGTCTGATTCAGCTGCTCTTCCGGGCCGTTCTGGGTCAATGCACAGAGATCATAGCCCAGCGCCGAGGAAGCTTCGGCAAACGTATCGACGATCACGCTCTGCTGAGCACCCAGTTCGGCCAGCATGCCAAGGGACTGAGACCCTTGACCGGGAAAGACGAAAGCAAGTGATGCGGACATGAAAACGACTCTCTTGTGGTTCTGTTCGTCTGAAGAATACGCCAGTGACAGGCGCAGCGAATTTCAGTTGGATGGCTCGCCATCAGCTGCAGTCACATCATCGCCCGCAACGGAAGGACGAGAGCCACCAAGATAATGCCCCAGTCGACGCGCCAGCTGCCCGGGAAGATCATGCTCGACGTCCTCCGCCGCACGCCGAACGGCTGCTTTGAAGCCGTCCGCACCAGCACCGCCATGACTCTTGACGACGATGCCCTGCAAGCCGAGAAAACTGGCACCGTTGTATTGCGCAGGATTCAGCTCTGCGCGGAGCCGGCGTAAAAGCGGCAACGCCATAGCACCGACGATACGCGCCCCAAGTGACCGCCTAAAAAGCGCCTCAACCTTGGCGACCAGCATGCCCGCCAGCCCCTCGCTGGACTTGAGCAATACGTTGCCGACGAAGCCGTCGCAAACGACGACATCCGCCTCACCGCGATAAAGCCCATCCCCCTCGATGAAGCCCCGGTAGTTGATATCCGGCGCCTGCTGTAAAAGGACAGCTGCCTGCTTGACTTGCTGGGTACCTTTGATTTCTTCGGTGCCGACATTCAGCAGCGCAACTCTTGGCTGATCCAGCCCCAGCGACTCGGCTGCGACCACCCCCATCACCGCGAATTGGTATAGCTGGTCGGCCGGGCAGTCGACGTTCGCGCCGAGATCCAGCAACAGACAGGGGCTACCCTGCGTGGGTAACGCTGTCACCATCGCCGGCCGGTCGATACCCGGGAGAGTCTTCAGTATCTGACGCGCCAGCGCCATAAGCGCCCCGGTATTGCCAGCACTCACACAGGCCTTCGCCTTACCGTCGCGTACCTGCTCTAGGGCAACTCGCATTGATGAACGAGGCTTGCCGCGCAATGCCTGAGCAGGGCGCTCGTCCATGCCGATCGTTTCGGGCGCATCGACGATTTTCAGGCGCGACCGATCGATCCCTGGATGCTGGGCAACGAGCTGTTCGAGTAGAGAGACTTGGCCGACGAGGACCAGATGCAGCGAGGAGTTTTCAACCAGGCAGGAAAGACTGGCCGGAACAATGCAGTGGGGACCGAAGTCCCCACCCATTGCATCAATCGCGATGATCGGAGCGGACAAGGATTACTCGTCAGCGCCCTTGTCGATCACCTTGCGACCACGGTAGAAACCATCCGGGGAAACGTGGTGACGCAGGTGAACTTCACCGGTGCTCTTTTCCACGGACAGAGCGTTCGGCACGAGAGCGTCATGCGAACGACGCATGTCACGGGCGGAACGGGATTTTTTGTTCTGCTGAACAGCCATTTGGATCAACTCCTAAACGTTTGGGTCACGCTTTAACTGCGCCAGTACGCTGAACGGGTTGGACCGCGTTACCTCGTCCTCACTCGGCTCAGGCTCATCTGGCCCAACCGGCGGCTGGCAAATTTCAGGGGCATGGAGTGGAACAATCGGCAGAGCGAGCAACAGCTCGTCTTCGACCAGCGCCAGCAGATCCAGAGGATCCTCTCCCACTTCCAGCACGTCATACCCTTTAGGCAGGTGCTGGCTGCTCGCCCCTTCATTCACAACGGCATAATCGCATTCACTGTGAATCGGCAGAACAACCGGCTCCAGACAGCGCTGGCAAATCATCTTGACTTCAACATCGAGCTCACTGTGGATAACCGCAGTACGCTGTTCATCACGCCCGAAAGTAAAACTGGCGCGCACCGCACCCTGATCACCTTCAAGAGGATCAGTGAGCCGCTTGAGCCGTGACAATGGCAGCTCACCGGCAAGGGTGGCCGCTCGGTCAGCGAGCTTACGCGGATCAACGTGCGGAGGTATCGGTCCTTTCAACATAAGCGCGGCATTCTAGGGACGCACCTGCGACCTGTCAAAGGAATTCCGCGCGCGTTCACGACACAGCGCATAGAATCTTTCTACCTATATATAGGAGGGAATCATGCGCCACCTACTGCTCGCATCCAGCTCACGGTATCGTCAGGAGCTACTATCCCGCCTACGACTGCCTTTCGACAGTTGTGCGCCGGAAATCGACGAAACCGCCTTCCCCGGCGAGACCGCAGAACACCTCGTGCGCCGACTCGCCGAGTGCAAGGCCCACGCCCTATCCGATCGCTACCCAGATAGCCTGATCATCGGCTCAGATCAGGTGGCGGTACTGAATCAAGAGATAATCGGAAAACCACATACGTTCGAACGAGCCAAGCAGCAGCTGCTAGCCGCCAGTGGGGGCAGCGTCAGATTTCTTACCGGCCTGGCACTGCTGGACAGCATGAACGGTAGATTGCAGGTGGCATGCGTGCCGTTCACCGTGCATTTTCGGTCATTGGATGAAGCGCGAATCGAGCGCTACCTGCAAACAGAACAACCCTACGATTGTGCCGGAAGCTTCAAGGCCGAGGGACTGGGCATCAGCCTGTTCCGCACCACCGAAGGCGAAGACGTCACCAGCCTGGTGGGTCTGCCACTGATTCAGCTGGTGGACATGCTTCTGAACGCAGGCGTCGAAGTCCCGTGAAGCGGGCGCACTACCGCAGAGCCGGCCCCTGCAATCCAACCAGGATTGCCAGCCGCTCAGCAACACCAGCGCCCAGCTTCTTGGTGAAGCGATCGAGCGGCGACTCCTTGATCGTGAAATCGACCATCTCCGGCTCGCCAATCACTTCGCGAGCCACATGAGCAGTGCTACCCAGACCATCGATAAGCCCCAGCTCCAAGGCCTGCTCTCCGGACCAGACGAGCCCGGAGAAAAGCTCGGGATGCTGAGCATCCTGGAGACGATCACCACGCCCACGCTTGACGGCCTCAATGAACTGCTGATGAGTGGTGGCGAGCACGCCACGCCAGAACTGGCTCTCCTCGGGCTTTTCTGGCTGGAAAGGATCAAGGAACGCCTTGTGTTCTCCAGCTGTATAAACCCGGCGCTCGACTCCCAATTTGGCCATCGTATCGACGAAGCCGAAAGTGGCAGCAGTCACGCCGATCGATCCCACCAGACTGGATTTGTCCGCATAGATCTCATCCGCCGCGCTGGCAATATAATAAGCACCCGACGCACCCAGGTCGGTGATCACCGCATAAACCTTGATCGCCGGATACTCACCGCGCAAACGCCGGATCTCGTCATAGATATAGCCTGACTGGACGGGACTGCCGCCAGGACTGTTGATGCGCAGCACCACACCCTTGGTGTTGGCATTTTCGAAAGCGGCCCGCAAGGCGCCGACTATATTGTCGGCACTGGCAGACTCTTCATCCGCGATCATTCCGCGCACGTTGATTACAGCCGTATGGCTTTCCTGCGCCCCCTTGCTTTTACCGAACTGCAAGGCCGGCGAAAACAAGGCCAGTGCGCCGAACAGATATACAAATGTCAGCAGCTTGAAGAATATGCCCCAGCGCCTGGCGCGCCGCTGCTCCTGAACCCCCGCAAGCAGCGTCTTTTCCAGCAGCTTCCAGCTATTGCGATCTTCCTTGGATTCGTCCACCGGAGCCTTCCACTCATCCGACATTTACATGCACCTCAGTACCAGCCGCGGAGCGCAGCCAACTGCCGAGCTCCGAAAAGTGATTGATCACAGCGCGAGGCTCATGCCGCCGCAGGATATGCAGCGGTTGCGCACCATAGGCGACCGCCACACTGTCCACTCCGGCTCGCCGCGCCATCTGTAGATCGAATATCGAATCACCGACCATCAGGGCCTGCTCCGGACGAGCACCGCAATGAGCGAGAATCTCTTGAATCATCAAGGGATCGGGCTTGCTCGCCGTCTCGTCCGCGCAGCGGGTGATATCGAAGAACTCCTCCCAGCCCTGCCCGGCCAAAACGCGATCCAGACCCCGCCGCCCTTTGCCGGTCGCAACCGCAAGCAAATACCCTGAATCTCGAAATTCCGACAGCGCCCTGGCAACGCCCGGATACAGCGCCGAAGGCTGAGCTTCCAGGGCAAGATAGTGTTCGCTGTAGAAATGGCGAAAATCGTCGATTAGCCCGATATCGCCCCGTTCCGGGTACAGCTCCGTAATAGCCTCGGGAAGAGCCAACCCGATGATGCCTTTGACCAGGTCGTCGTCGACTTGCGGTAGCCCACAACTGCGAGCAGCAACATGTATGGACTCGACGATACGGCCAATTGAATCGACCAGCGTGCCATCCCAATCGAATATCAGGACCTGATACTTACTCACCGAGACGCTCCAGCGTTCGCGCCCACATTTCGTCGACCGGCGCCTCTAGCGACAACTCACCCCCATCCGGCAACGGAACCCTCAAGGCATATGCATGGAGGAACAAACGCTTGCCGCCCAGCTCGCGAATTTCGCGAGTGAATTCTTCGTCCCCGTACTTGCTGTCTCCCGCAATGCTGTGCCCTGCGTGGCGCGCATGCACCCGAATCTGGTGAGTGCGCCCGGTTACAGGTTTGGCCTCGACCAGCGTTGCGAACTCTCCGAAGCGACGAAGTACGTGAAACAGCGTCAGCGCCTCCTTGCCATCCTCAGTCACCTCGACCATCCGCTCACCGGAGCGCAGCGTATTCTTCAACAGCGGTGCATTGACCTGCTTCTTGGATGTCTCCCACCGCCCGCGGACGAGTGCCATGTAGCGCTTGTCGACACCATCACCACGCAGAGCCTGATGCAAGTGCCGCAACATGCTGCGTTTCTTGGCGACCATCAGCAAGCCGGACGTATCGCGATCCAATCGATGCACCAACTCGAGTTCCTTGGCATCGGGTCGCAATTGCCGTAAGGCTTCGATAACGCCGTAGCTGAGCCCGCTGCCGCCGTGTACTGCTATGCCGGCCGGCTTGTTCAGCACGATGAGCGCCTTGTCCTCATAGACAATGGCCTTATCGAGCCTCTCCAGCAGCCCCTGAGCCAGCGGCTCAGGCTCGTCACGCTCAGCCAGCCGCAGCGGCGGCACACGCACCAGATCGCCGGCTTGCAGTTTGTACTCCGGCTTGATGCGGCCCTTGTTCACCCGTACTTCACCCTTGCGCAGGATGCGGTAGATCAGCGTCTTGGGCACGCCTTTGAGCTGGTTACGGAGAAAATTGTCGATTCGCTGGCCGGCGAGTTCCGGCGCGACCTCAAGTATTTGCACACCGGAGGTCTGGGAGGGGGTATTGGTCATCGGGGCATCATAGCAATTTTCATGGATTTGAAGCACTTAAACATTGCTGTTATAGTCGCGAACGCCGCCAAAAGCGGACAGGCCCCGGGATGCCAGCGATATCGCCAACCCGAGCCGGCAAAAAATCTGTTCTAGGACGTGAGGCCGTCCGACGGAGCTTCCCTCAAGTAGCGGTGAAGTTGCGAAACAAGCCTTGAAGACATGATGCGTGCCCCCGTTTGGGGAATCGCGATAATCGACAACCGCTCCCCGGATTCTGCGAGCGGCACCCGATTTTCAAAGTATGCGTGTTGGGTGGAGATGCACAGCATCGGATTGCGTAGCAAAGGCTTTCACAGACGCTTCATTCCGTCCGCTACCGATGCCTGATTCCTCCTCCCGAACCATTGCTTCTGTTCCGACAGTAAGCAGGAGACGTCGTCGCGACGCCGGCCCATCTGGCCGCACATCGCTGGACACTGGAGTGCCTTACAACCATTCCTGACTCACCTGACACCGACCGCGAGAGTCGTGTGTGCCGAACGCCGTTTCCGGATGCCACGGAAACCGACGGTACTACATGAAAAGAATGCTAATTAACGCAACTCAGCCTGAAGAGTTGCGTGTCGCACTGGTCGACGGCCAACGCTTGTTCGATCTGGACATCGAATCGGGCGCCCGCGAACAGAAGAAAGCCAATATCTACAAAGGCAAGATCACCCGCGTAGAGCCAAGCCTCGAAGCCGCCTTTGTCGATTTCGGCGCCGAGCGCCACGGCTTCCTCCCCCTCAAGGAAATCTCCCGCGAGTACTTCAGCAAATCGCCTGAAGGCCGCGTGAACATCAAAGACGTCCTGCGCGAAGGCCAGGAAGTCATCGTCCAGGTCGAAAAGGAAGAGCGCGGTAACAAAGGCGCCGCACTGACCACCTTCATCAGCCTCGCCGGGCGTTACCTGGTGCTGATGCCGAACAATCCGCGCGCCGGCGGCATTTCGCGCCGCATCGAAGGCGAAGAACGCAACGAACTGCGCGAAGCCCTGAATGGCCTCGATATCCCTGCCGACATGGGCCTCATCGTGCGCACCGCCGGCCTGGGCCGCTCCAGCGAAGAGCTGCAATGCGACCTCGACTATCTGCTGCAACTTTGGACCGCAGTCAAGGATGCGTCCAAGGATCGCGCCGCACCGTTCCTGATCTACCAGGAATCCAACGTCATCATCCGCGCAATCCGCGACTATCTGCGCCAGGACATCGGTGAAGTACTGATCGACAGCGTGGAGGCCCAGGACGAAGCACTGAGCTTCATCCAGCAGGTCATGCCGCAGTACGCCAGCAAGATCAAGCTGTATGAAGACTCCGTTCCGCTGTTCAACCGTTTCCAGATCGAAAGCCAGATTGAGACAGCCTTCCAGCGTGAAGTGAAGTTGCCCTCCGGCGGCTCGATCGTCATCGATCCGACCGAAGCTCTGGTGTCCATCGACATCAACTCTGCGCGCGCCACCAAGGGCGGCGATATCGAAGAAACCGCGCTGCAGACCAACCTGGAAGCGGCGGAAGAAATCGCCCGTCAGCTGCGCCTGCGCGACATCGGCGGCCTGATCGTCATCGACTTCATCGACATGACGCCAGCCAAGAACCAGCGCGCCGTTGAAGAAAAGATGCGCGAAGCGCTTGAAGCCGACCGCGCACGCATCCAGGTCGGTCGCATCTCACGCTTCGGCCTGCTGGAAATGTCCCGCCAGCGTCTGCGTCCATCCCTTGGCGAGACCAGCGGCATCGTCTGCCCGCGCTGTAATGGCCAAGGCATCATCCGCGACGTGGAATCGCTGTCGCTGGCTATTCTGCGCCTGATCGAAGAAGAAGCGCTGAAAGACCGTACCGCCGAGGTTCGCGCCCGCGTGCCGTTCCAGGTCGCCGCTTTCCTGCTCAACGAGAAGCGCAACGCGATCACCAAGATCGAACTGCGCACTCGCGCGCGCATCTTCATCCTGCCGGATGACCATCTGGAAACGCCGCACTTCGAAGTACAGCGTCTGCGTGACGACAGCCCAGAGATTCTGGCCGGCCAGGCAAGCTACGAGATGAGCCAGACCGAAGCCGAGGAAGCGCAGCCGGTCAGTTCCACTCGCACCCTTGTTCGCCAGGAAGCGGCCGTCAAGACCGCACCGCAGCGCACTGCACCAGCACCAGCAGCCGCCGCAGCTCCAGCCGAAGCACCCGCCGCCGCCCCGGCACAAGAGCCAAGTCTGTTCAAAGGCCTGATCAAATCCCTGGTCGGATTGTTCGCAGGCGAGGCGAAAGAGCCGCAAGCCGCTGCCGAAGTGGAGAAGAAGCCTGCCTCTCCCCGGCCGCAGCGCAACGACGAGCGCCGCAGTGGACGGCAGCAGAACCGCCGCCGTGATTCACGCGGTGGCCGTGACGAAGAGCGCAAGCCGCGTGAGGAGCGTCAGCCGCGCGAAGAACGGCAACCCCGCGAAGAGCGTCAGCCGCGTGATGACCGCCAGCCACGGGAAGAGCGCCAGCCACGCCCGCCGCGCGAGGAGCGCAAACCACGCGAGCAAGTTGAAGCCACCGAGGCCCAACCGCGCCGCGAGCGAGCTCCGCGTGAAGAGCGCAAGCCCCGCGAGGAGCGTAAACGCGAACTGCGTGCGCCGATTGATGAAGCACCGGTAACCGCAGCAGAAGAAGAGCAGGTTGAGCGCCAGCCCCGCGCGCCACGTGAAGAGCGCAAGCCGCGTGCCGAACAGCAGGCTGTCGCTGCCGCCGACGAGCTGCTGCAGCAAACCGAAGACGCCAACGAAGCCGAGGACGCACAAGATACAAACGAGGCTTCCGAAGGCAACGATGGCGAGCGTCCACGCCGCCGCTCTCGTGGCCAGCGTCGCCGCAGCAACCGTCGCGAGCGCCAGCGCGATGCCAACGGCAACGAGATCGACGAGGTCGACGAAAGCAACGCACCGGTCAAGACCGAGGAGATCGCTGTTGCGGCAACCGCAGCCGCGCTAGCCGCAAACACTACCGACACCGAAGCCGCACCGCAGGTCAAGCTTGCCGATGACGCCGTGATCCAGACCAGCACCGAAGGCGTCGCAACCATCGTCGAGCAGGCCGCTGTTGCAGAGGTTACTGACGAGCGCACGGCTGCCGAGGAACCTGCAGTAGTCGAAGCTGCAGTCGAGGCTCCGGTACAACCGACCGAAGTTGCAGCAGGCGAAGTTGCACCAAGCGAGGTGCCTGCCGTGCAGACCGACGTAACTCCGCAACCAGCCTCCGAGCCAGTTGTCGAGAAAACCGAAGCAGCACCGGCTGCCGCACCCGCATTGACGCCTAGCGGCCGCGCACCAAACGATCCGCGCGAAGTCCGTCGCCGTCAGCGCGAAGCCGAGCGCCTGGCCAAGGAAGCAGCTGAAGCCGAAGCCAAGGCCGCAGCCGCGCAGCCGCTGGCCAGCCCGGAAATCGTTGCTAGTGAACCGGCTGAAGAAACGCAGACCGAAGCTATTGCGCAGCCAGTAGCCAGCGATGCCCAGCCGGAGCAGGTGGTAGAGTCCGCCCCTGCTGCTGAACAACTTGCCAGCGAAGAGCCATCGGTCAGTCCGACTGTCGAGCCCACTCAGCAGGCGCAAACGCCAGTAACGGAACCAGTAGCGGAAGTAGTCGAGGAAAAACCAGAAGCACCGGTATCCGAGGAGGCACCTCAAACTGCCCCTGAGGAAAAAGCTGCTGAAGGCGACGAGCCAGATAATCGTGAGAAGCCACAAGGCTAAGCACTGATGGCAAAAAAAGGGATGCTTCGGCATCCCTTTTTTATGGGCGCGTTCCGCCTCACGCCGACACTTTATTAAGACAACCAAACCATCCGAGCCTAACTGCGCAGCTCAGCGCGCCGTCATCAGGTAAAAGGGGCCGAGTATAGAGAGCTCGCGATACGCCTTATGCAAACCGAAGGGTGCTTCACGGCGTCCCAGCGACGCCCGAACCGACCCTCACTAAAGGCATGACAAGCACAAAGATAGACCGATAAAGGTGGGCTGGGACGGCTAGAGACGCAGCGTCCTACCCTGCCATGGGGTCAGCAGCCCAGGCGAGAGCTGGGTGCGTTGTACACAGCGAAACTGCGGAGGCTGACCAGCGCGAGGGCGAGCCGAGAGCGCAGTTCAAATTACGTTCGGCTCGATTTCCAGCGCAACACCGAAACGCTCGAGGACGTCGGCCTGGATTCGCCGCGCCAGCTGCAGCAACTGCTCACCAGTGGCCCGACCGTAATTGACGAGCACCAGCGCCTGCAGTCGATGTACGCCAACATCACCCTCACGAAACCCTTTCCAACCGGATTTCTCGATCAGCCAGCCCGCCGCCAGCTTCACCTTATCGTCGCCCTGCGGATAGGCAACCAGGTCAGGATGGCGGTCGCGTAGCGCTCGCGCAACGGCAGCCGTGACCAAAGGATTCTTGAAGAAGCTACCGGCGTTGCCAAGCTGCTGCGGATCCGGCAATTTTTCACTACGGATGGCGCAAACCGCTCGACTGACATCTTGCGCGGTCGGCGCGACGAGCCCCTGCTCCGCCAGACGCTGGCGAATCGGGCCGTATTCAAGATGCAAGGCCGCTTGGCGATGCAACGCGAAGCGCACGCGCAAAATCAGGTAGCGACCCGGCTGCTGCTTGAACAGGCTGTCGCGGTAACCGAAGGCGCAATCTTCAAGGGCGAATTCGCAGAGCTCGCCCGTGTGGCTATCCAACGCGGTGAGCCCGGCGAAAACGTCCTTTATTTCGACACCATATGCACCGATGTTCTGAATCGGGGAAGCGCCAACCGTCCCTGGTATCAGACTGAGATTTTCCAGCCCGACCAAGCCCTGATCCAGCGTCCAGAGCACGAACGGATGCCACGGCTCCCCCGCTTCAGCCTCGACCAGTACCTGCTCTGTGGCCTCCTCGACGATGCGCTTTCCGCGGCTGGCGATGTGCAGCACCAGCGCCGGTACGTCACGCGTCAACAAGAGGTTGCTACCCCCGCCGATGGGCAGCAGTGGCACATCAAGCTGGCGAGCACGGGCAAGCGCATCGCGCACATCACCGTCCCCATGCGCTGCGGCGAAATACTGCGCGCGCTGATCAACGGCGAAGGTGTTGAACGACTTCAACGAACGGTTGGCTTCTATGGTGAGACTCACAGTCGACCCTTTATCTCGGCAAGCAGCGCATCGCTGGCCTCTTCGATGAGGTCCAGCACATCGTCGAAGCCGTCGGTGTCGCCGTAATAAGGATCGGGCACTACGTCGCAGCCAAGCCCGTAGCGACGCAGCAACAGGTCGACTTCCGCCTTGGCACCGTGCATCGGGCGCAGGGCCTGCAGCCGTGCCAGGTTGTCGTGATCCATTGCCAGGATCAGATCGAAGTGCTGGAAGTCCGCGGTGGAAACTTGGCGGGCGCGCAAGGCGTCGAGCACGTACCCGCGCCGTTTCGCCGCTTCGCACGCACGCCGGTCTGGCGCCTTGCCAACGTGCCAGTCCCCGGTTCCGGCAGAGTCGATCTCGACTCGCGGGCCAAGACCGGCCTGCTCGATCCGCTGGCGAAACACGCCCTCGGCCGTAGGCGAACGGCAGATATTGCCCATGCAGACGAACAGCACTTTCATCTCAGCCACCCAGCAGACGGCGAACCCGCTCCAAATCTTCCGCCGTATCGACCCCGGCGGGCGGCGCCTCGATGGCATCGGCGACATGGATGCGCCGCCCGTGCCAGAGCGCACGCAGCTGCTCAAGACACTCCGTATCCTCCAGCCAGCAGGGTCCCCAGGAAACGAAGTCGGCCAGGAAGCTGGCGCGATAGGCATAGATGCCTATGTGGCGGCGGTAGGGCACACCTTCGGGCAACTGACTGCGATCTGCCGCGAACGAGTCTCTCGCCCAGGGAAGCGGCGCCCGACTGAAGGTCAGCGCGAGACCGTCGACGTCCGAAAGGACTTTCACCACGTTGGGATTGAACAGCGCTTGGGCATCGGTGAGCGGCTCAGCCAGTGTCGCGATGGCAGCTTCCGGGTGCGCTGCCAGGTTTGCCGCCACCTGATCGATCACAGCCGGAGGTATCAGCGGCTCATCGCCCTGTACGTTGACCACAATGGCATCGCCTGGCAGCCCGAGCTGTTCAGCAACCTCGGCGAGTCGATCAGTACCGGAGTTGTGATCGGCACGGGTCAGTACGACCTGCGCACCGAATGCCGAACAGGCCTCGACGATGCGCGAGTCATCGGTGGCGACCACGACACGCTGAGCGCCGCTCTTGCTGGCCTGCTCCCACACATGTCGGATCATCGGTTTGCCAGCGATGTCCTGCAACGGCTTGCCTGGCAGACGAGTCGATGCATAGCGCGCGGGAATCACGACGGTGTAAGCAATGCTCATTTGTCCAGGCGCTCGTCCACGTCCAGGGTGCGGGCTTCGCTCTCGAGCATCACCGGGATGCCGTCACGCACCGGAAAGGCCAGAGCGTCGGCCTTGCAGATCAGTTCCGACTTATCATCGGTCAGCTTCAGCGGCCCCTTGCATAGCGGGCAAGCCAGAATATCGAGCAATTTGGTATCCATGCGCAGTCCTTGAAAGCGTTCGACTGCGATGGCAGTGCGAGCGGCTTAAGTGTGATCGGGCAGTAAACGCGTCAACTGACCGTCGAACCAGGTGACAAAGGCAGCTGAGGGCACAGCCTGCACCTGCAGATACGACCAGCCTGGCGGGGCGAAAGCCCGGCATTTCACCGCATCCTTTTCGGTCATCACCAGTGGCAGGTCAGGGCTGAATTTCAGCTGCTCTGAACTGTAGGCTGCGTGATCCGAGAAGGCATGTGGAATCGGTCGCCAGTGTAGCGTTTCGAGCGTGGTGAAGAAACGCTGCGGGTTACCGATCCCAGCCACTGCATGCAGTTGCTGCCCGGCAGGGAAATGATCGAGGGACCAGCGCTCGTCAGAGATCAGTTCGACCAGCGCGACAGGCTGAAGACTGAACCCATAACCTGCGGTCGAGTCCGCCTTGGCGCCATTGAGCAGAACCGCGTCTACGCTCTCCAGGCGCTCGGCCGGCTCACGCAAGGGCCCGGCCGGCAGGCAGCGACCATTGCCCAGCCCACGCGCGGCGTCGATCAGTACCAACTCGAGGTCACGGGCCAGGCGATAGTGTTGCAGCCCATCGTCAGAAAGAATCAGGTCGAGGGGCTCCGCTTCCAACAAGCGACGTATGGCGCGAGATCGATCCGGGTCGATCACCAGCGGCACGCCGGTACGCTGGACGATCAACAGCGGTTCGTCGCCAGCCTCTTGCGCCGAGTCTTCGGCGCGAACCCGCCAAGGCAACGATGGTGGCGTCGCACCGTAACCCCGACTGACGACGCCGACGCGAAGACCACGGCTTCGGCAGTGCTCAATAAGCCAAAGTATCAAAGGTGTCTTGCCGGTTCCGCCAACCGTGATGTTGCCCACCACGACGACGGGCACCGGAGCCCGATAGGTAGCGCTTTCGCCCTTGAGGAAACGCCGCCGCTTGGCCTCGACCACGCGGCGGTAGAGCAACTCCAGCGGAGCGAGCAAACGCAGGGCAGGATGCCCTTGGTACCACGCGCGTTGCAGGCGATCGGCGAATGACATCAGGGCGACGCCTGCGCCTCGACAGTGGTGATGCGCAGCTGGCCGAAACCCAGCTTGCCAGCGGCGTCCATGGCCGTTATGACCGCCTGGTGCGGCGTCTTGCCATCGGCACTGATGATCATCGGCATCCGGTTGTCGCCGCCGGATTCCTTGCTCAAGGCTGCCATCAGGGAGTTGAGGTCATTTTTCAACAGCGCCTTGCCGTTGAGCGAATAATTGCCTGCCACATCGATCAGCACTTCCAGCTGACGCACCTCGGCATCCTGCGGCGGGGTGCCGCTGGCTGCTTCCGGAAGATCGACCTTGAGCTGCGTTTCACGGGTGAAGGTAGTGGTGACCACGAAGAACAACAGCAGGATGAACACCACATCGATCAGCGGCGCCAGCCCTATCTCAACGTTCTCACGAGGTTTGCGACGGAATTTCACGCCTTGTCCTCACCCAGATCGACATCACGGTCGCCCTGCACCACTTCCACCAGCTTGATCGCCTCCTGCTCCATTCCGACGACCAGTTCGTCAACGCGACGCTGCAGGAAGCGATGGAAGAACAACGCGGGAATACCAACCATCAGGCCAGCGGCTGTGGTGATCAGCGCCTTGGCGATACCGCCGGCGAGCAGCGGCGCGTTGGCCATGCCAGAGCCCATGAAGGCGCTAAAGATCTCGATCATGCCCAGCACCGTTCCCAGCAGACCAAGCAAGGGCGCGATGCCGGCAATGGTGCCAAGGGCGTTGAGGTAGCGCTCCAGGTCGTGAACGACGCGCGCGGCCGCCTCCTCGATGCACTCCTTCATGATCTCGCGACCACGCTTGGAGTTGCTGAGGCCGGCGGCAAGAATCTCACCCAACGGGGAATCGGCGCGCAGCTCCTTGAGCTTCTGGTTGCTGAGTTTCTTGTCCTTGATCCACTTCCAGACCTGGCCAAGCAGGTGCGGAGGTGTGACGCGACTCGGGCGCAACGTCCACAGGCGCTCGGCGATGATGCCGGCCGCTGCGATGGAACACAGGATGATTGGCAGCATTATCCAGCCGCCTGCTTTGACCAGCTCCCACACGAGATGAATCCCCCTCGAAAAAGTGGCGCCACTCTAGCATAGGGTCGCAGGGTCGCCGACGGCCGCCGTTCTCATTTTTCCCGCCAGAATCGGCGTCCCGCACGCCGCGCCTCGGCCGCCGAGAAATCGCCCAGATCGATTCGAATTGCGCCATGCAGGGCTGTGTCGTAGGTACCGACCCCGAGAGCCGCAAGACGCGTGGTCACGCTTGGATGAGGATGTCCGAAGGCATTGTGAAAGCTACGGGAGATCAACGCCGTAGTCGGTTCCACCGCACGTAGAAACGACTCCGACGAGGAGCTGCGACTGCCATGATGCGGCAGCAGCAACCATTGTGCCTGCACTTCCGTCCCACTGCGTAGCAACGCCTGCTCCGCGGCCTGATCTATGTCGCCCGTCAGCAAGAGGCGTTCACCGTTGGCTTCGACCAGAAGAACACATGACAGCTGATTACTCTCACGCGCGGCCTGCCATTGCCAAAGGGTGAAGCGCACACCGTTCCACTGCCACTGCGCACCACTCTCACACGGCTCTGCATTCAGACCATCCGCATGTCGTTGCGGCTCTCCGCTAATGATCCGCGCAACCGGCATCAGGTGCTGAACAGCCTGGGCACCGCCTGAATGATCATTGTCGGCATGGCTGAGGAGCAGCATATCCAACCGACTCACAGCCAGGCTTCGGATAGACGGAAAGACGACCCGTTCGCCGGCATCGAAGTCGCCCTGCCGCGGACCGGCATCGTAGAGCAGCGCGTGCTCTCGCGTGCGCACCAGCACCGACAATCCCTGCCCCACGTCCAGCACCCACACCTGCGCACGGCCCTCCGGCACCTCCATGCGCGGCGGGAACGCCAAGGGCAACAGCAGCATCACTCCCAACGCGCGCAGTGGGATGCCGGCAGGCATCAGCAACAGCAAAACGCCCAGTGCGATCATCAAGAACACCCAGCAGGGTAAGCCAACGGCAAACCAGGCTGGTCGCCAGGACGCGATGAGGCCCAGCAGTTCGAACAGCAGAGCCAGAGAGCCGCCCACCAGCCACAAAATCGCTTCACCTACGCCCCCCAGCGGCAGCAGGATCGTGCCGAGCAGCGCAAAGGGAACCGTCAGGCTTACCCAGGGCACCGCGATCAAGTTGGCCAGCGGACTGCTGGCGCTGACCGGTAGCCCCAGCGCCAGCAACAAAGGAAGCAGGCCTAGAGTCGCGGCCCATTGGGCCCGTAGCAGCGTCTTCCACCAAATCCACCGGCCAAGTCTGCCAGCGAAGGCCAGCGCCAGCACCGCAACCGCTCCGAACGATAGCCAAAACCCTGGCTGCAGCGTCACCAGCGGATCGATCAGCAGAACACCATTGAGCGCAAGCAGCAGCGGCTGCCAGACGCCCAGATGCCGGAAACGCAAGCGCCAGAGCAACACCACCGCAACCATGAAGCAGGCACGGCGAACCGGAACGTCAAAGCCTGCGAGCCATCCGTAAGAAAGGGCGCCAGCAAGCGCCAACCCGCACGCGCAAGGTAGCCATGGCCAGGGCCGCGGCCAGACGCCCAACCTCGCCAGCAAGGCGACCAATCCGTACAGTAACCCCGCGAGCATGCCGATATGCTGTCCGGAGATGACCATCAGGTGCACGGTGCCGGTGTCCTGCAGCACCTGCCAATCGCTGCGACGCAAACCTGAGTCATCCCCCACCACCAGCGCGGCGATCGCGCCCTGCCGATCGAACGCCGGAACAGCCATCAGGCGCGCCCGCAGCCGGTCACGCCAGCCGTCGGTGGCAACCGAAGCCGAGAGACGCTCCCCAGCCTTGACGGTGCCGGTGGCGCCAATACCACGCGCCAGCAGCCAGGCTTCGTAGTCGAACGATTGCGGGTTGACCAGGCCGCGCGGACGCTTCAACCGTACCGCCAGCCGCCAACGCTCACCGGCCCGCAGTTGCGGGCCGCCGTACCAGGAAAGGCGAACTTTAGAAGGCAACCCGACATGTCGCGACTCGATATCGGCGAGCTCGAAGCGCACCACGTCGCCAATCGCAGCAGGCAGGTCGACCACCCGCCCTTCGATCCAGAACGTGCGGCCATCCATCGCTACGGGCAGGCGGTCAGCAAGGGCGTTCTGGCTTTGATAACAGGCCCAGCCCAAACCAAGGAGGAACAAGCCAAACGGGACCCAGCTCCTGCGCATAAGCATCAGCGCACCTACCGCGGCAAATGCTGCGCAGATCCAGCTCGCAGGCAGAGCCGGCAGAAAGCGAGGGAGAACAAGGCCGGCGGCAAGCGCCAGCATCCATGTGCGCATGATTCAGACTCCTGGAATCCATTCCGGGACCGCTGTTTGCGGATGGTCAATTTGTCGCAGGCGTAGACCTAATGTCACAAAACTACTGTCAGCGTCGCACTGCGATTCGAGGCATAATCGCCGGGCTGCTGCCTGCCAGAGAACCTTCATGCCGCGTCGTTTTTTCAAACGCTACATGCCGCACCCTGATCGCATCAAGACTAACAAGTCGCTGCGCTTTCTCGGCGCGCTGATTCACGATCCCAATCTCTGGCATCTCAATCGGCACTCGGTAGCGCGCGCCATGGCGATCGGTTTGTTCTGGGCAATGATTCCGATGCCGCTGCAGATGCTCGCCGCAGCCTTGTGTGCATTGCCTGCGAGAGCGAACCTGCCGATCGCGGTGGGGTTGGTCTGGCTGACCAATCCACTGACCATGCCACCGGTGTTCTACTGCAACTACAAGGTCGGGACCTGGCTGCTCGACACGCCGGCCAACAACATGCCCGCCGAGTTGAGCTTGGCCTGGGTACGGCACATGCTGGAACACAACTGGCAGCCACTGTATCTCGGGTCCCTCGTTACCGGGATCATTCTCGCGATTCTCGGTTACGCCTTCACCCAAGCCTACTGGCGTTGGTGGGTTGGTCGCAGCTGGCGCCGGCGGCAGAACGGCCGCCGGTAGAGGAATTACTCGTAGCGCAACGCCTCGGCTGGCTGAGTCTGCGCCGCACGCCATGCCGGATAGAGGGTGGCAAGAAAGCTCAGGCTCAATGCCGCTACCGATACCAGCACCACATCCTCCAGACGCAACTCCGATGGCAGGGTGCTGATGAAATAAACGTCCGAACTGAAGATATGCTGGCCGGAGACTTTTTCCAGCCAGTTAACCAGTTCGCTGACATTCAACGCACCCAGTACGCCGAGGACGACGCCAATCACGGTGCCGCTGAACCCGATGATACTGCCCTGCACCATGAAGATCGCCATGATCTGCCGCGGCGTTGCGCCCAGGGTGCGCAGGATAGCGATATCGGCGCGCTTGTCGGCTACCACCATGATCAGCGTTGCGATGATGTTGAAGGCCGCCACCGCGACGATCAGCATCAGCAACAAGCCGATCATGGTCTTTTCCATTTTCATCGCGCTGAACAAGCTGCCTTGGGTGTACGACCAGTCTTCCACTCGGTAACCGTCGCCCAGCGTGGCGCCAACCTGCGCAGCCACTTCCGGTGCACGATACAGATCGCTCAACTTGAGCCGCACGCCCTGGACCTGCTCCGGTGCCCATCGATGGATCTGTGCGGCGTCGGCGCGGTGGATCATCCCCAGGCTGCCGTCCAGATCGGCTCCGACCTTGAACACACCGACGACATTCAGACGCTGCATACGCGGCGTCACGCCTCCGGGTGTCGAACTGACTTCCGGCACGATCAACGTCAGTTTGTCGCCCAGCTTCAGCCCGAACCGCCGGACTGTCATCAGGCCGATGATCACACCGAACTCGCCTGGCTTCAGCTGATCGAGGCTGCCACCGACCAGTCGCTCGCCCAAGATGGATACCTGCGCTTCCGCCTGCGGGTCGATGCCGCTGATCTGGATCGGCTGCATGCTGCCCTTGAATGACAACATGCCCTCGAGCTGCGTAACCGGCGCCATACCGACGATCTGTGAATGCGCCGACAGACGCGCCGCGACTGCCTGCCAATCATCCAGCGGCTGATCGCCGATCACGGTGGCGTGCGGCACCATGCCGAGGATCCGCGCGCTCATTTCACGCTGGAACCCGTTCATGACCGACAACACCATGATCATTGCCAGCACGCCCAGCGCCAGGCCGATCAGCGAAGTCAGCGAGATGAACGAGATGAAATGGTTGCGTCGCTTGGCCCGCGTATAGCGGCTGCCGATGAAGACACTCAGGGGCCTGAACATCATTCAGCCACCAGGCGTCCGTCTTCCAGACGCAGGATCTGGTCCATCTGTGCGGCCAGTTGGCGGTCATGGGTAACCACCAGAAAGGCGGTCTGCAGGGAATTGCTGAGTTCGAGCATCAGGTCCTGGATACCTTGCGCGGTGTGGTGGTCGAGGTTGCCGGTCGGCTCGTCGAGCAATACCAGGGCGGGCTCGTTTACCAATGCCCGGGCAATGGCCACACGCTGACGCTCACCACCGGACAGTTCGGCCGGTTTGTGCTCGAGGCGATGCCCGAGGCCGACCCGAGTGAGCAAGGCGGCTGCCTTCTGACGTGCTTCAGGAATCGGCGTACGGCCGATCAACAACGGCATGCAGACGTTTTCCAACGCCGTGAACTCTGCGAGCAGATGGTGGAACTGATAGACGAAACCCAGTGCCCGATTACGCAATAGCCCCCGGTCCTTCTCGTTGAGGGCCGAAAGCTCTTCGCCAGCCAGCCAGACGCTGCCCTCGCTGGGCGTGTCCAGGCCGCCAAGCAGATTCAGCAGCGTGCTCTTGCCCGAGCCGGAGCTGCCGACGATAGCCACGCGCTGCCCTGGAAACAGCTCCAGCTGAAGTCCGGACAGCACCTCCACCGATTCCGGGCCTTGCTCATAGCGCTTGCCGAGATTGCGGCAGCTCAGCACCGCGTGCTTTTGCGAAGACTCGTTCATAACCTGTTCACTCATAACGTAGCGCCTCAGCCGGCTGGGTGCGTGCGGCGCGCCAGGCCGGATAAAGAGTCGCGAGGAAGCTAAGGACCAGCGCGGCAACACAGACCTGAATGACATCGGCAGCCATCAGTTGTGAAGGTAGGTAGTCAATGAAATAGACATCCGCACTGAGAAACTTGTGGCCGATCAGCCGCTCCAGGGCAGCGATCCAGCTGCTGACATTGACCGCTGCGAACATACCCAGCAGCGCCCCAACCAAGGTGCCGACGACGCCGATCACCGTACCCTGCACCATGAAGATCGCCATGATCTGCTGCGGCGTCGCCCCCAGCGTACGGAGGATGGCAATGTCCCCACGCTTGTCGGTCACCACCATCACCAGCGTCGAAATGATGTTGAACGCCGCCACCGCCACGATCAGCAGCAGCAACAGTCCGATCATGGCCTTCTCCATGCGGATCGCCTGGTAAAGGTTGCCGTGGGTACGGGTCCAGTCACGGGAATAGAAATCATCGCCGAGCTGACCGGCCAGCTCCCAGGCAATCCGCGGCGCCTGGAACAGGTCGTCGAAACGCAGACGCAGGCCTTGCACCTGGTCCGGCTGCCAACGCTGCAGGCGCGCCATGTCGGCTATGTTCGCCAGCGCGACATAGCCGTCAATCTCACCTGCGCCAACATGGAAGATGCCAGTCACAGTGAAACGCTTCATGCGCGGGAACATGCCTGCCGGAGTCACAGTGACCTCGGGCGCGACGAAGGTGATCTTGTCGCCTACACCAACCCCGAGCTTGGCGGCGGCCTTGTCGCCGATGACGATGCCGAAATCACCAGCGGCCAGGTCATCCAGCGAACCTTCGCGGAAGAACTGATCGATGATCGAGACCTGCCGTTCGGCCTTGGGGTCCACGGCATTGATCAAGATTTTGGTGACTTGCCCCTGATGCGTCAGCAGCCCCTGGCTCTGAATGAAAGGCGCACTGGCAGAGACCTGCGGATGGCCTTCGAGGCGCGCACCCAGCGACTGCCAGTCGTTGATCGGCGTCGGGCTTTCGATGGTCGCGTGCGGCACCATGCCGAGCACACGGGTGCGCATCTCGTGATCGAAGCCATTCATCACAGACAGCACCACGATCATTACCAGCACACCAAGCGCGAGGCCGATCATGGACGTCAGGGAGATAAAGGAGACGAAGAGGCTACGACGTCTGGCGCGGGTGTAACGCGCACCGATGTATACGGACAGCGGTCTGAACATAAATCGACGGGTTCGCTGGCGGGAAAAACAACATGCAGCTGACGCAACCACGGGGCCTGATACACTCTGGCCATTACTGCTATCCGGGTACCGCCATGCCGACACAAGACACTGAAGAACGCCGCGAATACTACCGTATCGAGGATCGTGTGGCACTGGAAATCATGCCGGCAAACCCGGACCACACCGAGGCTAACGAGCCTCTGCCAGCGCTTTTCAGCCTGCTCGGCGAACTGCACCAGCTCGATTTCGAAGCACAGCATTTGTTGCGTCAGATTGCCGAAAGCAACCGAACGCTGGCCAATTACCTGAAGGTGCAGAACAAACGAATCGAACTGCTGGGCCAGGCCCTGGCGCAGGACCTGCTGAAAGATCAAGGCGCTCCGCAACCGGTGGTGCTTTCCGAAGGCGGTATCAGCTTCGCCTGCGACCAGCCACAGGCAGAAGGAACGGTTCTTACGCTCAAGCTGGTTCTGCTACCACAAGGACTCGGCCTGCTGCTTGCGGCTCGCGTCATCTACTGCACGACCATGGAGGACGGACGCTATGACATCGGTACCGAGTTCGAAGCGTTGACTGATGCACAGCGGCAGCTGCTTGCACGGCATATCCTGCAGAAACAGGCGCTGGAGCGGCGTCTGGCCCTGGAAAGCCTGCAAGGAGATTGATCGATGCGCCGCCTGGCAACCCTACTGTTCGCGCTGACATTCAGCCCCGCCCTTTTCGCCGAAGACATTCGCATTCCGGTTGGCCAGCAGGGCCTGCCCGACATGCCGATGCCGGCCCGTGGCGACTCGAAGAACCTGGTGCTCGATCGCTTCGGCCTGGCTGATGAGGAGCGTCCCGCCGTCGGCCAACCGCCGATCAGCCGCTGGGATTACCGGGAGTTTTCGGTGTACTTCGAAGGCGACCGGGTCATCAACAGCGTGCGCCATCACCAACGTATCCCATCACCACCCAAGGAAAACCTACAACCGTGACACTCATCTATGGCCATCGCGGCGCCAAGGGCGAAGCGCCGGAAAACACGCTGGTGAGCTTCCAGCAGTGCTTGCAGCATGGCGTACGTCGCTGCGAGCTCGATCTGCACCTGTCCCAAGACGGCGAACTGCTGGTCATTCACGATCCGACCCTCAAACGCACCACCGGTCGCCGGGGCAAAGTGGCCCAGCATGACGCCGAGGAACTGGTGAACTACGACGCCAGATTGGGAGGGCCTGGCTGGAAGGTGCCCTGCCCCATACCCAGGCTGAGCGAGTTATTTGAGAAGTGCGATTTCGAGCATTGGCAGCTGGAGGTCAAGAGCGCGTCGAGAGTGCGCGCTGCTCGCACGGTGATGGCCATCAAAGAACTGGCCGCGCGTCATGGGTTGCTCGACCGCATTACCGTGACGTCCAGCTCGCGCGAAGTGCTGCGCGCACTGAACCGGCTCGCACCGGAAATATCGCGAGGCCTGGTCGCAGAATACAGCTGGCTCGATCCACTCAAGGTGGCCCGTCAGTACGGCTGTGAGCTACTGGCGTTGAAGTGGACACTGTGCACGCCGGAGCGCCTGGAAAAAGCCCGCAAACAGGGCCTGCATGTATCGGTGTGGACGGTAAACGAGCCTGCGCTGATGCGCCGCCTGGCAGACTTCGGAGTCGACAGTCTGATCACCGATTACCCCGGCCTGGCGGTCAGCACGCTGGCGCGTTCCTGACAGCGAGCCTCGAACATCAAGAATACCCGGCAGCCAGAGCGCTGCCGGATTCCTCTTACCTGATCAGAAGCTCTCCCGGTTTGGCCAATGCCAGTCGCGGGAGTCGCCAACCTCTCCAGCCGCCTCAGGCCGGCGGCCGGAGCCGCTCAAAAAAGCCGGTTAAGGCCGTCGAACGCTGCGACCCGGTAGGCTTCGGCCATGGTTGGGTAGTTGAAGGTGGTGTTGACGAAGTACTTGATGCTGTTCGCCGGCCCCTTCTGATTCATGATCGCCTGGCCGATGTGCACGATCTCCGACGCCTGATAGCCAAAGCAATGCACGCCGAGCACTTCGAGCGTCTCGCGGTGGAACAGTATCTTCAGCATGCCCACCGGCTCGAAGGAAATCTGCGCCCGCGCCATGCTCTTGAAGAAGGCCTTGCCGACCTCATAAGGGATCTTGGCCTGGGTCAGTTCCCGCTCGTTCTTGCCGATCGAGCTGATCTCGGGGATGGTGTAGATGCCGGTTGGCACATCATCAACGAAGCGCCAGGAGTCATTCTCGACGATGCTGCCCGCCGCTGAGCGGCCCTGATCATAAGCAGCGCTGGCGAGCGACGGCCAGCCGATCACGTCGCCTGCGGCATAGATGTTGCCGATCTCGGTGCGGTAATGCTCGTCGACCTGAATCTGTCCGCGGCTGTTGGCTTTGAGACCGATATTCTCCAGGCCAAGCTTGTCGGTATTACCGGTACGCCCGTTGCTCCAGAGGAAGGCGTCGGCCTTGATCTTCTTGCCGGATTTCAGATGAAGAATGACGCCATTCTCCAAGCCCTCGACCCGCTCGTACTCTTCGTTGTGACGAATCAGCACGTTGTTGTTGCGCAGGTGATAACTGAGCGCGTCGGAAATCTCGTCATCCAGGAAGCTGAGCAACTGCTCGCGGTTATCGATCAGATCGACCAACACGCCAAGGCCGCTGAAAATGGACGCGTATTCGCAGCCGATCACACCGGCTCCGTAGATGATCATCCGACGTGGCGTGTGGCTCAAAGTGAGAATGGTATCGCTGTCGTAGATACGTGGGTGGCTGAAGTCGACGTCAGCCGGACGATAAGGGCGCGAACCCGTGGCGATGACGAACTGGCTGGCAACAAGCTTCTCCACCATCCCGTTGAGGCAGACAACTTCCACACTCTGCTCGTCGGAGAAGCTGGCGGTACCGAAGAACGTGTCGATGCGGTTGCGCGCGTAGTAGCCGGTGCGGGAGGTAACCTGCTTGCTGATGACTTTCTCGGCGCTTTTCAGCACGTCGGGGAAGGAAAACCAGCGTGGTTCACCGATCTGGCGGAACAGCGGATTGGTGTTGTACTGCATGATCTGCCGTACCGAATGGCGCAGAGCCTTCGACGGAATGGTGCCCAGGTGCGTGCAGTTGCCTCCTACCAGCGGTCGATTGTCCACCACGGCGACCTTGCGTCCCGCCTTCACGGCGTTCATCGCCGCGCCCTCCCCGGCCGGACCGGAACCCAGTACAACCAAATCGTAGTTATAGACCGCCATATACACTCCTGAAAACGCAGCGGGATACACCGCTGCTGTCAACAAATTCGCCGAAGGTCAAGGAAGCAGCATCGCCAGCTTCTCGAGCACCGCTTGCCGTCGCACTTGGCAAAGTGCGACGGCAAGCGCCCGAGCGGAGCGGCGCATCAACGCTTGGTGGCGTCATAGGCGAGATCGGTATTCCCCGCGTTCTTCGCCTCGTTCACTTCCTCGCACTTCTCGCGACTTCCGCCACAGATGGAACATTCCTTCTCGATGCCCAAGTTGGCGATGCCACCGCAGGAACCCGCGATGGGCTTTCGACCCATGATCACACCGATGGCCATGCCGAAGACCACAAGCAGCATCACCACAAAAACCAGTAACCAAGTCATTGCTCTACTCCCGCACCGAACAGCTCATCAAAAGCCCTGGTGCTCATTGTTGCGAAGCCCTGCCCTTCACGGACGACAAAGAAAGCGGCAATCGCGTTGCGCTCGGCCAATGCCAGCCCCCGCTCGGGGCCTAGCACCATCAGCGCGGTAGACAATCCATCTGCGCGCAAAGTCGATCTGTCGATCACTGTTACTGCCGCCAGATGATGCTCAATCGGTCGACCGCTCTGCGGGTCCAGAGTATGCGAATAGCGCCGGCCGTCCTGTTCGAAATAGTTGCGATAGTCGCCAGACGTGGACACGCCCAGACCATCGAGTTCGACGATTTTTTGCGCAACGCGCTGGTCGTCCCTGGGCGCCTCGATGGCAATGCGCCAAGGCGAACCATCGGGTTTGCGGCCTTCCGCCTTGAGTTCACCGGTGATTTCCACCAGGTAGCTCTGCACGCCCAGGGCCTTCAAGCGATCAACAACGCGATCCACGGCGTAACCGGCAGCAATGCTGTTGAAGTCCAACTGCACTGCAGCAGCCTTGCACAACCGATCTCCCTCGATGCGCAAATGACGGTGGCCCGTTAATGCTTTCGCCGCCTCGATATCCTCTGTCGACGGAACGCGTTCGCCACGCCCCTGGGGACCAAAGCCCCAGAGGTTCAACAAAGGCTCGAGTGTAAGATCGAATGCGCCCTCGCTGTCGGCTGATAGCTGATCGCCTGCTGCGACCAATTCACGCACCATCTCCGGCATCGGCTCGCAACTGCCGGCAGGCAGGGCATTGAAGCGCTCGACGTCGGAATCGTTGCGATAAGTGGAAAGCTGTTTGTCGACGTCACCGAGAATGACTTCGACCTCGCCATGCAGCTCTTCCTTGGAGGGGCCATCACCACCGCGAACATACTTGACGGCATAGGTGCTGCCCATCGTGGGGCCGGTAAAGACTTCGACCTTGTCCTGAAACAGACAGCCCGTCAGGGCTGTCGCAAGAGCGACAGCGATGACGGGCTGGAGGTACACGACAGCGAAGACAGGCCGCAGTGACGCTCGGATCATGCTAGCCGCCGAAGTCATCGAGCAGAATGTTCTCTGGCTCGACGCCCAGGTCGGTGAGCATCTTGATCACCGACGCATTCATCATGGGCGGACCGCACATGTAGAACTCACAATCTTCCGGAGCGGGGTGATCCTTCAGGTAGTTCTCGTACAGCACATTGTGAATGAAGCCGGTCGGGCCTTCCCAGTTGTCTTCCGGCAGCGGGTCCGATAGCGCCAGATGCCACTGAAAGTTGGGATTCTCGGCCTGCAGCTGATCGTACTCTTCGACGTAGAACGCTTCGCGCATCGAGCGCGCACCGTACCAGAAGCTCATCTTGCGCGTGGATTTCAGACGCTTGAGCTGGTCGAAGATGTGCGAACGCATCGGCGCCATGCCGGCACCACCGCCGATGAAGACCATCTCGTTGTCGGTGTCCTTGGCGAAGAACTCACCGAACGGTCCATAAACGGTGATCTTGTCACCCGGCTTGAGGCTGAACACGTAGGACGACATCTTGCCCGGCGGGATATCGTCACGGCCTGGCGGCGGCGACGCGATACGGATGTTGAACTTCACCAGACCGCGTTCTTCGGGGTAGTTGGCCATGGAATAGGCACGAATGACGGTCTCGTCGCACTTCGATACGTACTTCCACTGATCGAACTTGTCCCAGTCGCCGCGGTACTCTTCCTGGATGTCGAAGTCCTTGTAACGCACCTCATGCGGCGGGCATTCCAGCTGCACGTAACCGCCAGCGCGGAAATCGACGTTCTCGCCTTCCGGCAGCTTGAGCGTCAGTTCCTTGATGAAGGTCGCGACGTTCGGATTGGACTCGACGGTGCATTCCCACTTCTTCACGCCGAAGACTTCTTCCGGCACTTCGATCTTCATGTCCGCCTTGACCGGAGTCTGGCAGGACAGGCGCCAGCCCTCGCCCGCTTCGCGGCGGGTGAAGTGCGACTCCTCGGTGGGCAGCATCTCGCCGCCACCGCTCTCGACGATGCATTTGCACTGTGCGCAGGTGCCGCCGCCGCCGCAGGCGGACGAGAGGAAGATGTTGTTGGAGGCCAGCGTCTGCAGCAGCTTGCCGCCGGCGGGTACGGTGATAGTCCGCTCGCCGTTGATTTCAATAGACACGTCGCCGCTGGAAACCAGCTTGGCGCGCGCTGCCAGGATGATCACCACCAGCGCAAGCACGATGGCGGTGAACATACCGATGGCGAGGAAAATTTCGTAACTCATCAGTTCGTCCCGTCCTTACAGCTGTACGCCAGAGAAAGACATGAAGCCCAGCGACATCAGTCCGATGGTGATGAAGGTGATACCCAGACCCTGCAAACCATCCGGGACGTCGCTGTATTTCAGCTTCTCACGGATACCGGCCAGCAAAGCGATCGCCAGCGCCCAGGACAGGCCGGAGCCAACGCCGTACACCACGCTCTCGCCCAGGTTGTAATCACGCTCGACCATGAACAGGGTGCCGCCCATGATGGCGCAGTTCACGGTAATCAGCGGCAGGAACACACCCAGGGCGTTGTAAAGACTGGGCACGTACTTATCGAGGGTCATCTCGAGGATCTGCACGATGGCCGCAATCACGCCGATGTAGCTCAGCAGACCAAGGAAGCTCAGGTCCACTTCAGGCAGGCCGGCCCAGGCCAGCGCACCGCTCTTGAGCAGGTAGGTGTAGATCAGGTTGTTGGCCGGCACGGTGATGGCCTGCACCACGATAACCGCGATACCCAGACCAATCGCTGTCTCCACTTTCTTGGAAATCGCGATAAAGGTGCACATGCCGAGGAAGAACGCCAGTGCCATGTTCTCGATGAACACGGCGCGGACGAACAGGCTGAGGTAATGCTCCATTAGTAAGCCTCCTTGTTCGAGACTTGCGGCGCCATCTTGAAGGCAGGCTTCTCGACCTGCTCCTTCTTCCAGGCGCGGATGCCCCAGATAAACAGACCGATGAGGAAGAATGCCGATGGCGGCAGCAGCATCATGCCGTTGGGCTGATACCAGCCACCGTCATTTACCAACGGCAGAATGGTGTAACCCATAAGCTTGCCGGCACCGGTCAGCTCGCGAATGAAACCCAGCGCAATCAGCATCGCGCTGTAGCCCAGACCGTTACCGATCCCGTCGAAGAACGACAGCAGCGGCGGGTTCTGCATGGCGAAGGCTTCCGCACGCCCCATCACGATACAGTTGGTGATGATCAGCCCAACGAACACCGACAGCTGCTTGGACAGCGAGAACGCATAGGCCTTGAGCACCTGATCCACCAGGATCACCAGCGAGGCGATGATCACCATCTGCACGATCATGCGGATCGAGTTGGGGATCTGGCTGCGGATCATCGAGATGAACAGGTTGGAAAACGCCACCACCAGGGTCAGCGCGACGGACATCACCAGCGCCGTGTTCAGGTTGGAGGTGACCGCCAGCGCCGAGCAGATTCCGAGAATCTGCAAGCCGATAGGGTTGTTATTGAAGATCGGATTGAGCAGAACTTCTTTGACAGTGGGTTGCGACATGATCAAGCCTCCCCAGCGCGCAGATTAGCGATAAATGGACCGAAGCCGTTCTCGCCCAGCCAGAACTGCAGCAGCGAATTGACGCCGTTGCTGGTCAGGGTCGCGCCCGCCAGGCCGTCGACCTGGTGAGTGGCGCGCGGGCTTTGCGGATCGACGCCGCCCTTGACGATCTGCACGGCCAGCTTGCCGTTGTCGTCGAACAGCTCCTTGCCCGGCCACTGGCCGCGCCACTTCGGATTATCGACCTCACCACCCAGGCCCGGCGTTTCGCCATGCTGGTAGAAGCCGAAGCCGGCGACGGTATCCAGATCGCCCTGTACAGCCATGAAGCCGTAGAGCGTCGACCACAGACCGTAGCCACGAACCGGCAGGATCAGCGTATCGATTTCGCCCTCACCCTGACCTTCGACGATATAAACAGTGCTGTAGCGCTCGCGACGCTTGATCGAGGCGATATCCTGCTCACCAGGAAGGCGCTTGGACAGCTGCGGATCCTTTGCTGCCGCCAGCGGATCGAAGGTCTTGGCATCGAACTCGTCGCTGAACTTGCCGGTTTCCAGATCGACCAGGCGAGCCACGATGCGCTCGTTGAACAGCTGCTTGACCTGATTGCCGGACATGCCCGCCTCACCCAGACCGGCGATGGCCAGAATGCTGCGCTGCTTGTCCAGCAGGCGGTTTTCCTGCTGAGTCGGACGAAGCGCCACGGCGGCGCCAGCCACGAAGATGGAGCACACCAGGCAGACCAGCAGGGCTACCGTCAGCGTGCGAACGGTGGATTCTTTCTGACTAGACATTACGTGCCAGCCTCCGCTTGATATTGGCCTGAATGACGAAATGGTCAATCAGCGGCGCACACAGGTTGGCGAACAGGATCGCCAGCATCATGCCTTCCGGGAAGGCGGGGTTGACCACACGGATCAGCACGACCATCACACCGATGAGGATGCCGAACACCCACTTGCCGGTATTGGTCATGGAAGCCGATACCGGGTCGGTCGCCATGAAGATCATGCCGAAGGCGAAACCACCAACGACCATATGCCAGTACCAGGGCATACCGAACAGCGGATTGGTCTCGGAGCCGATCAGGTTGAACAGTGTGCTCAGACCGATCATGCCCAGCATCACGCCAGTAACGATGCGCCAGGAGGCGATCTTGCTGCCGATCAGAATGACGCCACCGATGAAGATCGCCAGCGTGCTGGTCTCACCGATCGAGCCATGAATGGTGCCGACGAAAGCGTCCATCCAGGTGATACCGCTCTCGATGACATTCTCGATGCCACCGGCGAAGCCCAGGCTCAGCGCGGTTGCGCCGGCATAGCCATCGACCGCGGTCCAGACCGCATCACCAGACATCTGCGCCGGGTAGGCGAAGAACAGGAACGCCCGCGCAGTCAGCGCCGGGTTCAGGAAGTTCTTGCCGGTACCGCCGAAAATCTCCTTGCCAATCACGACGCCGAAGCTGATGCCCAGAGCGACCTGCCACAGCGGGATGGTCGGCGGCAGGATCAGCGCGAACAGCACGGAAGTGACGAAGAAACCTTCGTTGACTTCATGCTTGCGGATCGAGGCGAACAGCACTTCCCAGAAACCGCCGACGATGAAGGTCACCGCATAGATCGGCAGGAAGTAGGCTGCGCCCTGGATGAAGTTGTCCCAGAGGCTGTTCGGATCGAAACCGGCGAGCGCGCCGATCAGACCGAAGCGCCAGCCCTCCTGGGCCGCCAGCACGTCAGGACTCTGCGCGAAGATCAGGTTGGCCTGGTAGCCGGTGTTCCACATGCCGAAGAACATCGCCGGGAAGGTACACATCCAGACGGTGATCATCATGCGCTTGAGGTCAATGCCGTCGCGCACGTGAGCGGTGGTCTTGGTAACGCTGCCGGGACGGTAAAGGAAGGTATCGGCTGCTTCGTACAGCGCGTACCACTTTTCGTATTTGCCGCCTTTTTCGAAATGATGCTCGATCTTGTCGAGGAATGCGCGAATGCCCATGCCTTAACCCTCCTTCTCGATGCGAGTCAGATTGTCCCGCAGGATCGGGCCGTATTCGTATTTCCCGGCACAGACATAGCTGCACAGCGCCAGATCTTCTTCGTCCAGCTCCAGGCAGCCAAGCTTCTGCGCGACCTCGGTATCGCCCACGATCAACGCACGCAGCAACTGAGTCGGCAGAACATCCAGCGGCATGACCTCTTCGTAGTTGCCTACCGGGACCATCGCACGGGGACTACCGTTGGTGGAGGTAGAGAAGGCGAACTTCTTGCCGGCCATCAGCTTGGAGATATAGATGTTGAGGATCGAGTGCTTCTCGACGCCTGGACGCATGTAATGGAGCATCTCGCGCTCTTTGCCCTCACGCAGGCAGGAAACCTGCTGGTGGTAGCGACCGAGATAGGCGAACGCGCCATGGGCGGTGCGACCGCCGAGCAACGAACCGGAGACAACACGGTTGGCACCGGGCTGCAGCTCACCGGCGGTCAGCTCATCGAGATTGGCACCGAGACGGGTACGCACCAGACGCGGCTTCTCCACCACCGGACCGGCCAGCGACACCACACGCTCCACCGACAGGCGACCGCTGGTGAACAGCTTGCCGACGGCAATCACGTCCTGATAACCGATGGTCCAGACGCTTTTGCTGGCGCTCACCGGATCGAGGAAATGGATGTGAGTGCCAGCCAGGCCTGCAGGATGCGGACCGCTGAAGCTTTCGACCTGTACCTTTGCCAGGGACTCGCCAGAAAGCGAGGCACTCGGAGCCTTGCACAGGAACACCTTGGCCAGATTGGCGAGAACCTTGAGGCCCGCTTCGAAAGCTTCCGCCTGCTCGGCGATGATGACCGCTGGATCAGCGGCCAACGGATGTGTGTCGATCGCCGTCACAAAAATGGACGCAGGCGTGGCATCGACGGCCGGAACCTTGCTGAACGGGCGCGTGCGCAGCGCAGTCCACAGGCCGGACTGCTGCAGGTTCTCACGGACCTGCTCGCTGCTCAGCCCATCCAACTGGGCAGGCGAGTAGCTTGCAAAGGTTATTTCCTCGTCGCCGTCGAGGTCGATGACCACCGACTGCAGCACGCGCTTCTCACCGCGATGCACTGCGCTGACGACACCGGCGCCGGGCGAGGTGTAGTGCACGCCGTCGGACTTCTTGTCGGAAAAAAGGATCTGCCCCAGCTTAACCCGATCACCGACCTGAACAGCCATGGTCGGCTTCATGGTCGGATAGTCGAAGCCAACGACGGCGACGCTGCGCACGGGCCTGCCGGCCTCGATACGCTGCGCCGGCGCACCGGCTATGGGCAAATCAAGCCCTCGTTTTATATTGATCATCGGTTTGCCTAACCACTGATTTTAGAAAGCTTTTTTTGGCAGGCCCAGCGGCATGGCGCAAAGTAGGATTGCGCCGCGCGCGCCAATACGTTATTGACGCGACACCATGTCGCGGACCCAGGTAAAAAATCCGCCCGATTATAGAGGTCACTGACCTTGACTGACCACCCAAGCATTGCGGATTTTTGACCCGAAACAAGAGAAGCAAAATTAACGTGGCTCGCTATCGATTCGAGCATTCGACCGCCTAACCGCCGCTGCTTCCGCTGTTGCCGTTACCCAGAAACGCGAAACGGGAGCCGAGGCTCCCGTTTCTGCTTACCGCCCGCCGCGCTTAGCGCGGGAACGCCGGCGGGTTGACCCCAGCCATGTCTTCCATAACGCGTACGACCTGGCAGCTGTAGCCGAACTCATTGTCGTACCAGACATAGAGGACGACGCGGTTGTCATTGCAAATGGTCGCTTCAGCATCCACTACACCAGCGTGACGCGAGCCGACGAAATCACTGGATACAACTTCCTGCGAGTTGACGAAGTCGATCTGCTTCTGCAGATCCGAGTGCATGGCCATCTGGCGCAGGTACTCGTTGATTTCTTCGCGATTGGTGGCCTTCTCCAGGTTCAGGTTGAGAATGGCCATCGACACGTTCGGCGTTGGAACGCGGATCGCGTTGCCGGTCAGCTTGCCTTTGAGCACTGGCAGCGCCTTGGCGGCAGCAGTGGCGGCGCCAGTCTCGGTGATGACCATGTTCAGCGCTGCGCTGCGACCACGACGACTGCCTTTGTGGAAGTTGTCGATCAGGTTCTGGTCGTTGGTGTAGGAGTGCACGGTTTCGACGTGACCGTTGACGATGCCGTACTGATCGTTGACCGCCTTGAGCACCGGCACGATGGCGTTGGTCGTGCAGGACGCAGCGGAGATGATCTTGTCATCGGCCGTGATGTCGCCATGGTTGATGCCATGCACGATGTTCTTCAGCTCACCCTTGCCCGGCGCGGTCAGAACTACGCGAGCGACACCTGGGCACTTGAGGTGCTGACCCAGGCCTTCAGCGTCGCGCCACTTGCCGGTGTTGTCGACCAGCAGGGCGTTCTCGATACCGTACTGGGTGTAATCCACCGCGGAAGGATCGTTGGAGTAGATCACCTGGATCAGGTTGCCGTTGGCGGTGATGGTGTTGTTTTCTTCATCGATGGTGATGGTGCCATCGAACGGACCATGTACCGAATCGCGACGCAGCAAACTGGCGCGCTTGACCAGATCGTTGTCGGCACCCTTGCGTACGACGATTGCACGCAGGCGCAGGCCGTCGCCACCGCCGGTCTTCTCGATCAGGATACGAGCCAGCAGGCGACCGATACGACCGAAACCGTACAGCACAACGTCGGTGCCTTTGTGGCCGGAGGCGGCGTGACGCTTGTCAGCTACTTCGGCCAGTTCTTCGCGAACGAACTGCTCAAGGTTGCGGCCGTTGCCCGCTTCCTTGTACTTGGCGACCAGCTTGCCCAGGTCCACCGAAGCGGCGCCCAGGTTCATTTCGCTCATGGTCTTGAGGATCTGGAAGGTGTCGTGCACCGACAACTCGGCTTCGTCGGCAATGCGGTGGCGCGCAAAACGGTGCGCCTTGAGGATGGCAATCACCGAGCGGTTGATCAGGCCACGGCCGTAGATCGAAGTCACCACGTTGTTGTTGCGGTACAGCTGACCAATCAGCGGAATCATCGCTTCGGCGAGGGCTTCGCGGTCAATCCATTCACCAAGACACTGGTCGGGCTTCTGAGTCACGGGCAGTTCCTTCCAACATGTAGGGGCTGAGAAAAGGGGCTACATTATGACGGCGCACCCTAGCGCCGGCAATCTGCAGCGGACGAAACACTGACAGCCAAGCGCCTCGATAGTTACAATCCCGGCGGCCTATTTTTCCATCGGAGCCACGCCCACTCGTGTCCGTCTTGCGCCTTCCCCCTCTGCCTGCCGCCAGCGGCAAGCAACACTGGGGCAATCTTCCAGGAGCCGCGCTGAGCCTGGCGATTGCCGAAGCAGCCAGCAACGCCAAACGCTTCACGTTGCTCCTCACCGCCGACAGCCAGAGTGCCGAACGCCTGCAGGAAGAGCTCGCCTTCTTCGCGCCGGGACTGCCGGTGCTGCATTTCCCCGATTGGGAAACGCTGCCCTACGACATATTTTCGCCACATCAGGACATCGTCTCCCAGCGCATTTCCGCGCTCTACCAACTGCCGGAACTGAGCCACGGCGTGCTGGTAGTGCCGATCACCACCGCCCTACACAGGCTGGCGCCGAAGCGCTTCCTGCTGGGTTCGAGTCTGGTGCTGGACGTCGGGCAGAAGCTGGACGTCGAACAGATGCGCCTGCGCCTGGAAGCAGCCGGCTACCGCTGCGTGGATACCGTCTATGAACATGGCGAGTTCGCCGTGCGCGGTGCGTTGATCGATCTGTTCCCCATGGGCAGCCCCCTGCCCTACCGCATCGACCTGTTCGATGACGAGATCGAGACGCTGCGCACCTTCGATCCGGAAAATCAGCGCTCGATCGACAAGGTCGAATCGATCCGGCTGTTGCCGGCACGCGAGTTCCCCCTGAAGAAGGAGGCGGTCACCGGCTTCCGCGCGCGTTTTCGCGAACGTTTCGACGTCGATTTCCGCCGCTGCCCGATCTATCAGGATCTCTCCACCGGTATCACCCCGGCGGGCATCGAGTACTACCTGCCGCTGTTCTATGAAGAAACCGCGACGTTGTTCGATTACCTGCCCGAAGACAGCCAAGTGTTCTCGCTGCCCGGCATCGAACAGGCCGCCGAGCAGTTCTGGAGTGATGTACGCAATCGCTACGAGGAACGTCGCGTCGATCCCGAGCGCCCGCTGCTGCCGCCTGCCGAGCTGTTCATGCCGGTGGAGGACTGCTTCGCTCGTCTGAAACTCTGGCCGCGCGTGGTCGCCAGCCAGCAGGACGTCGAGTCAGGTATCGGCCGTGAACGCTTCAATGCCCAGGCGCTGCCAGAACTGGCCATCGAGTCAAAGGCCAGCGAGCCGTTGGGCAAGCTGCGGCAGTTCCTCGAAAGCTACCCCGGGCGCGTGCTGTTCACTGCCGAATCCGCTGGTCGCCGCGAGGTGCTGCTGGAGTTGCTGGCACGGCTGAAACTGCGTCCTCAGGAAGTCGACGGCTGGACAGACTTCCTTGCCAGCGACCAACGTCTGGCCATCACCATCGCCCCGCTCGACGAAGGCCTGCAACTGGACGACGTGGCACTGGTGGCGGAAAGTCCGCTGTTCGGCCAGCGCGTCATGCAGCGTCGCCGCCGCGAGAAGAGTCGCGACGGCGGCGAGAACGTCATCAAGAACCTCACCGAGCTGCGCGAAGGCTCGCCGGTGGTGCACATCGATCACGGTGTCGGTCGCTACCAGGGCCTGACCACGCTGGAGATCGAAGGCCAGGCGCAGGAATTCCTGCTGCTGCAGTACGCCGAGGAGGCGAAGCTCTACGTACCGGTCGCCAGCCTGCACCTGATCGCCCGCTATACAGGCAGCGACGACGCGCTCGCGCCACTGCACCGGCTCGGTTCGGAAACCTGGCAGAAGGCCAAGCGCAAGGCGGCCGAGCAGGTGCGCGACGTCGCTGCCGAGCTGCTGGATATATACGCCCGCCGCGCCGCACGCGAGGGTTATGCCTTCAAAGACCCGCAGGTCGACTACGAAACGTTCGCCGCAGGCTTTCCGTTCGAGGAGACACCCGATCAGCAGGCCGCCATCGACGCGGTACGCGAGGACCTGCTCTCGGCCAAGCCGATGGACCGTCTGGTCTGTGGTGACGTCGGCTTCGGCAAGACCGAGGTGGCCATGCGCGCCGCCTTCATCGCCGTCCATGGCGGCCGGCAGGTTGGCGTACTGGTGCCGACCACCCTGCTCGCCCAGCAGCATTACAACAGCTTCCGCGACCGCTTCGCCGACTGGCCGGTGCGGGTCGAGGTGATGAGCCGCTTCAAATCCGCCAAGGAAGTGCAGAACGCTATCGCCGAGCTTGCCGAGGGCAAGATCGACATTCTCATCGGCACTCACAAGCTGCTGCAGGATGACGTCAAGTTCAGCAACCTGGGCCTGGTCATCATCGACGAGGAGCATCGCTTCGGCGTACGCCAGAAGGAACAGCTCAAGGCGCTGCGCAGCGAGGTAGACATCCTCACGCTGACCGCCACGCCGATTCCACGCACGCTGAACATGTCCATCGCCGGCATGCGCGACTTGTCGATCATCGCCACGCCGCCGGCGCGCCGCCTGTCGGTGCGCACCTTCGTCATGGAACAGCAGAACACCGTGATCAAGGAGGCGCTGCTACGCGAGCTGTTGCGTGGCGGCCAGGTCTATTACCTGCACAACGATGTGAAGACCATCGAGAAATGCGCCGCCGACCTGCAGGCACTGGTGCCGGAGGCACGCGTCGCGATCGGCCACGGGCAGATGCGCGAGCGTGACCTCGAACAGGTCATGAGCGACTTCTACCACAAGCGTTTCAACGTGCTGGTGGCCTCGACCATTATCGAAACCGGCATCGACGTGCCGAGCGCCAACACCATCATCATCGAGCGCGCCGACAAGTTCGGCCTAGCCCAGCTGCACCAGCTGCGTGGTCGGGTCGGGCGCAGTCACCACCAGGCCTATGCCTATCTGCTCACCCCTACTCGCAAGGCCATGACCGACGACGCGCAGAAGCGCCTGGAGGCCATCGCCAATGCCCAGGACCTCGGCGCAGGCTTCGTCCTGGCCACCCACGACCTGGAAATCCGCGGCGCCGGCGAGCTGCTCGGCGAGGGCCAGAGCGGACAGATCCAGGCCGTCGGCTTCACTCTTTATATGGAAATGCTCGAGCGCGCGGTCAAAGCCATCCGCAAGGGCGAGCAGCCGAACCTGGAGCAGCCGCTGGGGGGTGGGCCGGAGATCAACCTGCGCCTGCCGGCACTGATTCCGGAGGACTATCTGCCGGACGTGCACGCCCGTCTGATCCTCTACAAGCGTATCGCCAATGCCGCCGACGAGGATGGCTTGAAGGAGCTGCAGGTGGAGATGATCGACCGCTTCGGCCTGCTGCCCGAGCCAACCAAGAATCTGGTGCGCCTGACGCTGCTCAAGCTGCAGGCGGAAAAGCTCGGCATCACCAAGATCGACGCCGGCCCGCAGGGTGGGCGCATCGAGTTCTCGGCCGATACCTCGGTCGATCCAATGGTGCTGATCAAGCTGATCCAGAGTCAGCCCAAGCGCTACAAGTTCGAAGGCGCCACGCTGTTCAAATTCCAGGTGCCGATGGAACGCCCGGAGGAACGCTTCAATACGCTGGAAGCGCTGCTTGAGCGGCTGGCGCCCAATGAGCAAGGATCCTAGATGCCGGTTCGTTGGCTGCTTTGGCTATTGGTCCTCTGCGTGCCTTCGGCGTTTGCCGAGGCGCTGTATCGGGTCGAGGTACTTCTGTTTCGCCACGACGCTCCGTTGCTGGCCAGTCAGCGTGCGCCCTCTGGATGGGCGAAAGGCACGCAGATGCTGGAACGCAACGCAGAGCGTCAACCAATGCTGGAGGCCATCGCCGAAAGACTCTCCGCCGAGCCCGGTTATCAGCTATTGCTGCACCGGGCCTGGCGACAGCAGATCAGCGATGGCGGCAAGGCAATTGCGCTGCATCAGGGACCGCGCCACTTCGAGCACTACCCGATTCAGGGCGTACTGAAAATACGCCCCGGACGCTATATGCGAACGGATGTGACGTTTTGGGTAAACCGTTTCGGCGACTATGGCCAGCTGCTCGCCAGCGAACGTCTGACCCAGCGGGTACGCCTGGTGCCTGGCCGGCTGACCTATATCGATCACGACAGCCTCGGGCTGCTGATCGAACTGAAGCGGCTATGAGCAAGCGCCACCGCTTTTCCCAGCCCAAGACTGGCCTGGTGCACCTCGCATTTGCAGGGAGGAGCTGAGCCTTGGCCCCTCCTCTGGCTCCCCGCAAGGAGCGACTGATCGACGACCTGCGCCCAGTCCCGCTGCTCAGCCTCGGCAGCCACCTGGCAACCAATTACCAGCCAGGCAACCAGCGCATGGTCAGCGAACATCAGCATCGCGCCGGGCTGTCGTTCATCTACGGCGATGCCTGCGTCCATGGCAAGCGCGACGGCGAGCGCATCCGCCATCTGGCCGGCGACGAGCTGCAGCTGATCGCCCGCCATGCCCAGGCCGAACAGGCACTACGCAAGCACCTGGAGCAGCTCGGCTTTCGCCCGGCACTGCGCCAGAGCCTGGCGCTGCCAAAGGACTCGGCGGAAATGTTCCAGCTGCCCGGAGAAGAAGCCTGGCTCGGTTTCGTTCAGCAGCAGCTGCCCGAACTGCGCCGCCAGGGCTGGCAGATCGACATCCATCCGGGCTTCGCCTATGACCTGGCGGCCATCGACAGCTGGTACGCGGAAATCGATGAGTCAGCCGATGACGACTGGTTCGATCTTGATCTGGGCATCGTCGTGGACGGTCAGCGCATCGGCATATTGCCGGTGCTCTTGCGCCTGATCCGCCAGAACCCGCAATTGCTAACGCCGCGCGCCCTCGCCCAGCGCAGTGGCGAGGAGCAGTTGCGCGTCCAGCTCGATCGGCCTGGCCAGCGTGACGGGCAAACCCTGCAGGTCGCCCTACCGTTCGCGCGAATCAAGCCGATCCTGGCGACCCTTGGCGAGCTGTACCTGCGTGAGCCGATGGATGGCGCTTCGCTGCGGCTGAGCAAGGCCGACGGCGCGCGGCTGGCCGGGCTGGAGGAGCTCAGGCCAGACTGGCGAGGGGGCGAGCGGCTGCGTCGGTTCGCCGGGCGACTGAACAGCCCGAGCGCCCAGGCATGCCCGGCACCGGACGCGCTCAACGCCACGCTGCGCCCCTACCAGCTGCAGGGGCTGGCCTGGATGCAGACCCTGCGCGAGCTGGGCGCCGGCGGCATCCTTGGCGATGACATGGGCCTCGGCAAGACGCTGCAGAGCATCGCCCACATCCTGGTCGAAAAACAGGCCGGCCGGCTCGACCGACCGGCGCTGGTGGTGATGCCGACCAGCCTGATACCCAACTGGCAGGACGAGGCCAGGCGTTTCGCGCCGCAACTGCGGGTGCTGACCCTGACCGGCACCAGTCGCCAGAAGCACTTTGGCGAACTTGGCGAGCACGACCTGTTGCTGACCAGCTATGCGCTGCTGACCCGCGACATCGCCGTGCTGCGCGAACAGCCGCTACATGTGTTGATTCTCGATGAGGCCCAGCACATCAAGAATCCCTCCAGCAAAGCGGCCCAGGCCGCGCGGGCTCTGCAGACGCGTCAGCGCCTGTGCCTGACCGGCACGCCGCTGGAAAACCATCTTGGCGAGCTCTGGTCGCTGTACCACTTCCTCATGCCCGGCTGGCTCGGCGACGCCAAACGCTTCACCCAGGACTACCGCAATCCCATCGAAAAGCATGCTGACGAGCCTCGCCTGGCGCACCTGCGCGCCCGCGTCCGGCCGTTTCTGCTGCGCCGCACCAAGGAACAGGTGGCCACCGAGTTACCGGCGAAGAACGAGTTCGTCCACTGGGTCGAACTCAACGATGCCCAGCGCGAGCTCTACGAAACGCTGCGTCTGGCAATGGATCGCAAGGTGCGTGACGAGATCGAGCGCAAGGGCCTGGCGCGCAGCCAGATGGTCATCCTCGAGGCGCTGCTCAAGCTGCGCCAGGTCTGCTGCGATCTTCGCCTGCTCAAGGGCGAGTCGACACGGGCCATACGCGGCAGCAGCTCGGGCAAGCTGGACAGCCTGCTGGAGATGCTCGACGAACTGATGAGCGAAGGCCGTCGCGTGCTGCTGTTTTCCCAGTTCACCTCGATGCTGGCGCTGATCGAGCAGGCGCTGCACAAGCGCGGCATTGCCTACGTCAAGCTGACCGGTGAAACCGATGATCGCCGCACGCCGGTCGAGCGTTTCCAGGCCGGTGAAGTGCCATTGTTCCTGATCAGCCTGAAGGCCGGCGGCACCGGACTCAACCTGACGGCCGCGGATACCGTGATCCACTACGACCCCTGGTGGAATCCAGCGGCGGAGAACCAGGCGACCGACCGTGCCTACCGCATCGGCCAGGACAAACCGGTGTTCGTCTATCGTTTGATTACCCGCGGCACCGTCGAGGAGCGCATTCGCCAGCTGCAGGCGCGCAAGGCCGAACTGGCCGCTGGTGTGCTGGAGGGTTCCGGCGATGCCGGCTGGCAGCTTGGCGAGCAGGATATCGACGCCCTGTTTGCCCCGTTGCCGTGAACCAGGCACTCCAGCTGACGAACTTGTGACAGCGGCAAGGGCAGCACTTTGCGCTTTGCCAGATCATCGCCATCTCGATTAACGTTCCAACCTGCGGCGGTCCGCCGCCCCGTCACCGGTAGCGCCACAAGGAGCAGCACCCATGAGCCTCTACGAAATCGCCTTTTCCGGCCAACTGCTCCCCGGCGCCAGGCTCGAGCAGGTCGAAGCCAACCTGACCAAACTGTTCCAGGCGGATGCGCAGCGCATCGCACTGCTGTTTTCCGGACGACGCATCGTCATCAAGCAGAACCTCGACTTCGCTGCGGTGGAGAAGTACCGGCAGGCAATGGAACGTGCCGGTGCGCAGGTAGAGGTCAAACCGATGCCGGTGGATGTCGAGGAAATCGAATTGGCGCCGCCACCACCCGCAACCCCAGCGGCAAGCGTCGCGCCCACGCCACCTGCCGTCACCAGCGCAAACGCCGCCCCGGCTGCGCTGAAGGTGACGCCCCGAGACGAATACATGGCCGCCTTCGCCGACGTCGAGGCGCCCGATTTTGGCATCGCGCCGGTGGGCGTCGACCTGCAGGATGCCCGTCCCGAGCCCGAGGCACCGCGGGTGAACCTGTCCCAGTTCAGTCTGGCCCCGGTGGGCAGCGACATGGGCGAACTGCCACGCGACACGGCAGGCGCCGTACCGGACATCTCGCACATCAAACTGCAGGACTGATCGCCGCATTACGAAGGCGCCGGGCTGAAGCAGAACGCTGCCTCGCCCCCGCGCAGCTGTATATTCGACGCAGCACGCTGCTGCGCACACCGCCGTCGGGTTGGCTGAACCCGGCCGCGCGTTATCCAGCGAACTCACAGCGCCGCGCCACGCTCCAACCTACAAGCCCGCAAAGTGCCTGTAGTCATGGACCTCGTCGTTGCCCGCCCCGAAGGCCTGTATTGCCCACCCGGTGATTTCTACATCGATCCCTGGCGCCCGGTGGAGCGCGCCGTCATCACCCACGCCCACGGCGATCATGCGCGCTGGGGCATGAGCCATTACCTGGCCTCAAGCGACAGCGAAGGCATTCTGCGCTCGCGGATCGCCGCCGATATGCCGCTGCAGACGCTGGCCTATGGTGAATCCATCGAGCATCACGGCGTAAAGCTCAGCTTCCATCCCGCCGGCCATGTGCTCGGCTCGGCGCAGGTGCGCCTGGAGTACAAAGGCGAAGTCTGGGTCGCTTCCGGCGACTACAAGGTCGAGCCGGACGGGACCTGCGCACCCTTCGAGCCGGTGCGCTGCCATACCTTCATCACCGAATCGACCTTCGGCCTGCCGATCTACAAATGGCCGTCTCAGGCCGAGGTATTTAGCGACATCAACGACTGGTGGCGCGCCAATGCTGCAGCCGGGCGCGCCAGCGTGCTGTTCTGCTACGCCTTCGGAAAGGCACAGCGCATCCTGCACGGCCTGGACGAGAGCATCGGCACCATCGTCGTGCATGGCGCGGTCGAGCCGCTGAACAAGGTCTACCGCGAGGGTGGCATCTATCTGCCGCCGACGGTGTATGCCGGAGACCTGAAAAAAGGCGACCCGCGCCTGAAGCACGCCATCATCCTCGCCCCACCCTCCGCTGGCGGCAGCACCTGGATGCGCCGTTTCGGCGACTACGCCGATGCCTTCGCCAGTGGCTGGATGATGCTGCGCGGCACCCGGCGCCGGCGCGGCGTCGACCGCGGCTTCGTGCTCTCCGACCATGCCGACTGGCCAGGCCTGCTCTGGGCCATCGAGCAGACCGGCGCCGAACGGGTGATGGTGACCCACGGTTCCGTTGCGGTGTTGGTGCGCTACCTGCGCGAAATGCGCGGCCTCGATGCCCAGGCCTTCGCGACCGAATACGGCGAAGAGGACGATGCCACCCAGGAGGCCGAATGAGCCGGCGCACCAACATCGCTTCCCATAGACCCGTGCAGGCTCGCAACCCGGCCGCGCCATGGCGAGCGGGACGCAGCGCATGAAAGCCTTCGCCACCCTTTACAGCCGCCTCGACGCCACCACCTCGAGCAACGCCAAGCTCGCGGCGATGCGCGACTATTTTCGTGACGCCGATCCGGCCGACGCCGCCTGGGCGGTCTACTTTCTGGCCGGCGGACGGCCACGCCAGCTGGTTCCGACCCGCGTGCTGCGCGAAACCGCCATGCAGGCGTCGGGTTTGCCGGAATGGCTGTTCGAGGAAAGCTACCTGGCAGTCGGCGACATGGCCGAAACCATTTCGCTGCTGATGCCCGAGGCCAAACACAGCTCCGACGACGGGCTGGCCGTGTGGATGCAGGACAAGCTGCTGCCGCTGCGCGGGCAGCCGCCGGAGGAGCTGGCTGAACGCTTGCCGGCGCTCTGGGCACAGCTGGACCGGCTGAGCCTGATGGTCTGCATCAAGCTGATCACCGGCGCCTTTCGCGTCGGCGTGTCGAAGCTGCTGGTGACCCGCGCGCTGGCCTCGCTGGTCGATCTCGACCCCAAGCGCGTCGCGCAACGACTGGTGGGCTACACCGATCTGTCCCATCGGCCGAGCGCCGAGGGCTACCGCGCGCTGATCGCCGAGGAGTCCGAGCATGAGCACGCCCAGCGTGGCGGCCAGCCCTACCCGTTCTTTCTCGCCCACTCGTTGCAGGCGCCGGTCGAGGAGTTCGACATGCTGCTCGGTGCGCCGGAGAACTGGTTCATCGAATGGAAGTGGGATGGCATCCGCGCACAGCTGGTCAAGCGCGACGGGCAGATCTGGGTCTGGTCGCGCGGTGAAGAGCTGGTCAGCGAGCGCTTTCCGGAGCTCTGCGAACTGGCCGGCTGCCTGCCCGACGGCACGGTGATCGACGGCGAGATCCTGGTCTGGAAGCACGCGCCCGGCGGGCCTTCGACAGACCTCTTCGCGCAGCCAGAGAGCGATGACGCCGACACAACCGAACGCTTCGGCGTGCAACCCTTCGCGCTGCTGCAACAGCGTATCGGCCGCAAAAACCTCACAGCGAAAGTCTTGCAGGATGCCCCGGTCGCGGTGCTCGCCTATGACCTGCTGGAATGGCAGGGTGACGACTGGCGGCAACGCGAGCATCGTGAACGCCGGCAACAGCTCGAAGCGGTGGTCGGGCAATGCCCCAACCCGCGGCTGATGCTTTCGCCGCTGGTGAGCGGCGATGACTGGGCCGATCTGGCGCGCCAACGCGAAGCGTCCCGTGAGCGCGGCGTCGAGGGCATGATGATCAAGGCCCGCGCCGCGCAGTACGGCGTCGGCCGAACCAAGGATGTCGGCGTCTGGTGGAAATGGAAGATCGACCCCTACTCCGTCGATGCCGTGCTGATCTATGCCCAGCGCGGTCATGGCCGCCGCGCCAGCCTATACACCGACTACACCTTTGCCGTCTGGGACGGCGAGCCGGGCGACCCGGAGCGCAAGCTGGTGCCGTTCGCCAAGGCCTATTCCGGATTGACCGACGAGGAGATGCGCAAGGTCGACGCCATCGTACGCAAGACCACCGTGGAGAAGTTCGGCCCGGTCCGCAGCGTCACCCCGACCCTGGTGTTCGAGCTCGGCTTCGAGGGCATCGCCGCCAGCAGCCGGCACAAGAGCGGCATCGCCGTGCGCTTCCCGCGCATGCTGCGCTGGCGTCTCGACAAGCCGGTGCAGGAAGCCGATACCCTGGAGACGCTGAAGGAGCTGCTTGGATGAGTCGCCAGGCCAGCCGCCTACCCGGGCCGTCGCCCATATGCGCGGCCAAGGCCGCTTCCACGAGGCGAACCTCGCGCTCGGGCTCCAACAGGTTGCCCCATGAATGATGCAGCCGGACTGTTGAGCGAGCAGTGGTTCGCCAGCCGAGAGTGGCAACCCTTTCCGTTTCAGCGGGAAGTCTGGCAAGCCATCGACCGAGGCGAGTCCGGACTGCTGCACGCCACCACTGGCTCTGGCAAGACCTATGCCGTCTGGCTCGGGGCTTTGAATCGCTTTGCAACCAAGGCGCCGCGCCCTAACACGACGGACAAGCCGGCGCCGTTGACGGTGCTCTGGATCACCCCTATGCGTGCATTGGCCGCCGATACCGCTCGCGCTCTGCAGGCCCCGCTGTACGACCTCGGCATCAACTGGAGCATCGGTTTGCGCACCGGCGATACCAGCGGTGCCGAACGTGCGCGGCAGGGGCGGCGCCTGCCCAGCGCGCTGGTCACCACGCCGGAAAGCCTGACCCTGCTGCTGACCCGCGCCGATGCACGCCAGGCTTTCGCCGGGCTGCGCATGCTGGTGGTGGACGAATGGCACGAGCTGCTGGGCAACAAGCGCGGCGTGCAACTGCAACTGGCGCTGGCCCGGCTGCGCCAGTGGATGCCGGAGCTGATTGTCTGGGGCCTTTCCGCCACCCTCGGCAACCAGCCCCACGCGCTGGACGTGCTGCTGTATCCCGGCAGCGGCAGGCTGGTGCAAGGCAAGGTCGACAAGGATCTGCGCGTCGACACTCTGCTGCCGCCGTGCATCGAGCGCTTCCCCTGGGCTGGGCATCTCGGTCTGCGCATGTTGCCGCAGGTGGTCGAGGAGATTGATTCGGCCGCGACCACCCTGGTGTTCACCAACACCCGCTCGCAGTCGGAAATCTGGTATCAGGCGCTGCTCGATGCGCGGCCGGACTGGGCAGGCTTGATTGCCCTGCACCATGGTTCGCTGGCCCGCGAAGTACGCGACTGGGTCGAGCAGGGCCTCAAGCAGGGCGCGCTCAAGGCCGTGGTCTGCACCTCCAGCCTGGATCTGGGTGTGGACTTCCTGCCGGTCGAGCGCGTTCTGCAGATCGGCTCGCCCAAGGGCGTGGCGCGGCTGATGCAGCGTGCCGGGCGTTCCGGACATGCGCCGGGACGCACCTCGCGGGTCACGCTGGTGCCGACTCATAGCGTGGAAGTGGTAGAAGCCGCCGCCGCTCAGGTGGCCATCGGCGAACGCCGCATCGAAGCCCGCAGCGCACCGCACCGCCCGCTCGATGTGCTGGTGCAGCACCTGGTCAGCATGGCCTTGGGCGGCGGCTTTCGACCAGACGAACTGTTTGCCGAAGTGCGCCAGGCCTGGTCCTACCGCGACCTGAACGAAGACCATTGGCAATGGGCGTTGGCCTTTGTCCGCCACGGTGGGCATTCGCTGACGGCCTACCCCGACTACCAGCGGGTCGAGCCGGACGAGGCCGGGCTGTGGAAGGTGCCGAGTCGCCGTGTGGCGCTGCGCCATCGCATGAGCATCGGCACCATCGTCAGCGATGCCAGCCTGTCCGTGAAATTCTGGGCCAAGGGTGGCAGCGGGCGCTCGCTCGGCACCATCGAGGAAGGCTTCATCGCGCGCCTGCGACCGGGCGACAACTTTCTCTTTGGTGGTCGTCTGCTGGAATTGGTACGCGTCGAGAACATGACCGCCTACGTCAGCCGCGCGACGGGCAGGAAAGCCGCGGTGCCGCGCTGGAACGGCGGGCGCATGCCCCTTTCCAGCGAGCTGGCCGATGCGGTGGTCGAGCAGCTCGGTGCCGCCTCGCGCGGCCATTTCGAAAGCCCGGAGATGGGCCTGGTCGAACCCTTACTGCGGGTACAGATGGACTGGTCGGCGCTGCCCACCGAGACCACATTGCTGGCCGAGGTGATGAAATCCCGCGAAGGCTGGCACCTGTTCCTCTACCCGTTCGCCGGGCGTCACGTGCACCTCGGGCTGGCCAGTCTGCTGGCCTGGCGCCTGGGCCAGCATCGACCGCTGACCTTTTCGATCGCAGTCAACGACTACGGCTTCGAGCTGCTCTCGGCAACCGAGGTGGACTGGATGCACTGGCTGACGCCGGAGCTTTTCAGCGAAGACAACCTGCTGCACGACGTGCTCGCCAGTCTTAACGCTGGCGAACTGGCGCGTCGCCGCTTTCGTGAGATCGCACGTATTGCCGGCTTGGTGTTTTCCGGCTACCCCGGTGCGCAGAAGAGCGCGCGTCAGCTGCAGGCCTCTAGCGGGCTGTTCTTCGACGTCTTCCGCCAATATGACCCGGCCAACCTGTTGCTGACCCAGGCTGAAGAAGAGGTTCTGCGCCAGGAGCTGGAAGTCGAGCGGCTGCAGCAGACATTGCAGCGACTGCAGCAACGACAGCTGGACATTCATCAGGTCAAACGCACCACACCGCTGGCGTTTCCGTTGATGGTCGAACGCTTCCGCGAAAGCATGAGCTCGGAAAAGCTTGCCGACCGCATCCGGCGAATGGTTGCCGAACTCGACAAGGCCGCCGGCCCTGGTGGTTATCAGCCGCAAGCGGACGCGAGCATTGCTGTCGAACGCGACAGCAGCCCGAAGCGCAAACCCCGCGCGACCAAGGACGGCACGCCACGGCCAAAAAAGGCGCGCCGCACGACCCGATAGGCAAGCAAGGTGAGCGCTCCTTGCGCCGGGTTAAAGCGACCGGAATGCTGTTCAACCGAGTCCGCCCACAATCGCGCCATCCTGGCCCGTTGGTTGCTCTCCCAGAGGACCGCACATGCACAACCAGCGCCGCCCGGCGCGTGGGAACCCGCCACCGCACGCGATAAACTCTGCCGCATGACTTCTCACCTGCCCATAGAGCTGGAACAAACCGAACTCTGGCTGCTTGCCGAGAAAGCCGTCTACTGGCCGGCGCAGCAGGCATTGCTGATAGCCGATATCCATTTCGGCAAGGCCGCCGCCTACCGTCGCCTAGGTCAACCCGTGCCCCACGGTACGACCCAGGCCAATCTTCAACGACTCGATGCCCTGCTTGCCCGTTACCCTTGCAAGCAGCTGATCTTCCTCGGCGACTTTCTGCACGCAGCGGAATCGCAGACGCCTGCCACGCTCAACCAGCTGCACGACTGGCGTGCCAGTCACGCCGAACTGACGATCACGCTGATTCGCGGCAACCATGATCGCCGCGCCGGAGATCCGCCAAATAGCCTGGGAATGAACGTCGTCTCCGAGCCGCTGCTGCTTGGCCCGTTCGCCTTGCAGCACGAAGCCGATCCGCATCCCAGCCACCATGTGCTCGCCGGCCATCTGCATCCGGCGTTTCGCCTCAACGGCCGCGGACGGCAGAGCCTGCGCCTGCCGTGCTTCTGCATCGGTGAACGGCTCAGCCTGTTGCCGGCCTTCGGCAGTTTCACCGGCACGATGACGGTGACAGCCGAAGATCACTGGCAGATTTATGTGGTGGGGGATGGAGAAGTCTGGCCGCTGAAGCGCTCGGCGCCGCTCAGGCCTGGGATATGCCCGTGATGGTGATGCCGTAACGCTCAGCCAGCCGGGTAGCTGGCGTGTCCTCCAGATCAGGCTCGTGCTCATGCTCGATCTCCTGATCCGGATACAGCTCTGCTGCCTTGCGCGTGACGAGATCGACTGCCTCGTCGATGTCAGGCTGATGCTCGGAGTCGATCTTCAGCGTCGAAGTGTTGCCGTCTTTGTTGTACGCAATGATCCAGGTCGTCATGGAATGCCCCTCGCCTTGAATAAACCCATGCGGGCGTAATAACGCTCATCTTGGTTTTTGTAAGTTTTTAGACCCATCCGGCGCCGGCAGTTCGGTCCCTCACTTCAAAGTTAGCAGCTTTAATTGGAGGACGAGGAACAACCAACCGGATGCCCAGTCATCCGTGAAGCCCTTGCATGAGGAGGCCGAACCATATGAGCGCTTCGCGTGCCCATCTGCCCGAGCTATCCGAGGAACAGCTCATTGCTCTGCTGCGCCAGCATGCCGAACCCTTGCCCGCGCTAGACGACCCGCACTTTGCCGACGCCTTCGAGCGCTACGCCGACGCCCGGGTGGTGCTCATTGGCGAGGCCAGCCACGGCACATCCGAGTTCTACCAGGCCCGCGCTGCGATCACCCGGCGGCTGATCGAGCGGCACGGGTTTTCCATTATCGCGGTCGAAGCCGACTGGCCGGACGCGGCACGAATCGATTGTTACAGCCGGCAACGGCAACCAGTCGCCTGGGTGGAGGATGCGTTCAAGCGCTTTCCAACCTGGATGTGGCGCAACCGCGAAGTGGAAGGCTTCGTCCGTTGGTTGCGCGAGCACAACGCGGCACTGCCGGCCGGGCAGCGGGTCGAATTCCGCGGCCTGGATGTCTACAGCCTCGGCAGCTCGATCCGCGAGGTACTGCGCTACCTGGACCGCATCGACCTGGACGCGGCTGCCGCGGCGCGGCGACGTTATGGCTGCCTGAGCCCGTGGCAGGAAGATCCCGCCGTCTATGGCCGCAACGTCATGCTCGGCCAGCCTTCCTGCGAAACGGCGGTGGTCGAGCAGTTGCAAGACCTGCTCACGCAGCGCCTGGAGTACATTGGCCAGGACGGCGAGCGCTTCTTCAATGCCGAGCGCAATGCGCGAGTGGTACTTGCCGCCGAGCATTACTACCGCGCCATGTATCGCGGCTCGACCGAATCCTGGAACCTGCGCGACCGCCACATGTTCGACACCCTGAAAGCACTGCTCGAACACCGCGGGCCGGACGCCAAGGCGGTGGTCTGGGCGCACAACTCGCACATCGGCAATGCCTCGGCAACTTCGATGGGCTGGGGCGGCGAGTTCAATATCGGCGAACTGTGCCGCACCGCCTTCGGTCGCGACGCGGTGCTGATCGGCATGGCGACCGATCGCGGTGAGGTGGCGGCGGCGGACAACTGGGACGAGCCTATGCAGGTCAAGCAGGTCATCCCGTCCAGGGCGGACAGCTGGGAACAACTGTTCCTGCGAGCCAACGTGCCGGCATCACTGACCGACTGGCGCAACGAGCAGAGCGAACTGCGTCCGGCGCTCTCCCAGCCACGGCTCGAGCGCGCCATCGGGGTGATCTACCGGCCACTGACGGAGCGCCAGTCGCACTACTTCCGCGCCATCCTGGCGGAGCAGTTCGATGCGCTGATATGGCTGGAGGAGACGGGCGCGGTGACACCGATCGGCCCGCAACAGATCGATCCAGAGATGGTGCCGGACACCTATCCGTTCGGCGAATGAGCGTTGCCGCGCAAACCAGCTGCGCTGACGCCAGATGCCCTGCGCCACGTCGTGCCAACGGCGGCGCAGGTTACGGCTCGAGGACGCTCAGGCAACCGGAGCGGGCGGTGGCTGATCCGGCACGGTAGGCTCACCCGGCTCGGTAGGCTGCGTCGGAACACCAGGCTCTTCCGGGTCGCCCGGCACGCCAGCGGCGCGCCAGTACAGGGTATCGGCGTTGGGGGTATAGCGAATCGTCTGCGCGGCCATGATCTTCTCCACTGCATGTGCCCGCGATGGCGGGCAGGTCTGCAGTAGAGATGCAGGCGGGCCTTTTCTATCCAACCTTCCGTCGGAGTTCGCACCCGCCCCGGCGCATCACCACATCAGGTCGTCCGGTACCTGATAAGCGGCGTACGGATCGTCAGCATCCGGCTCTTCGGTACGGGTGTTGAGCTGCACCACACGCTGCGGGTCGCGCTCCTGGATCTTCAGTGCCGCCTCACGCGGAATCACCTCGTAGCCGCCGCCATGACGAACGATCGCCAACGAGCCACTGGCCAGCTTGTCGCGCATCAGCTTGTTGACTGACAGCCGCTTGACCTTCTTGTCGTCGACGAAGTTGTAGTAATCCTCGGTGGTCAGCTTCGGCAGGCGGCTGGTCTCGATCAATTGCTTGATCTGCGCCGTACGGGCCTTCTGTTCGGCCTTTTGCTGCTGCTGGCGATTGAGCTCCTGGTCGCGAGCGATCTTCTCCGCCTGGGCCTTCAGTGCCGCTTCGCGCTGGGAATCATCCTTCTCGACCTGGCCCTTCTTCTCCAGGCGCTGCTGCTTCTGCTTCTGCTTGACGGCCTGCTTGGCCTGCTTTTCGTTGACCAGCCCGGCTTTGAGCAACTGGTCACGGAGGGAAAGACTCATGTTTCGGCTCGTCTCGTCATGAATTCAAGTGGGCGCCGGTGGGCGACGCTGAATCGCTCCACCGAGCGGCATTGTGGTGGATGTGAAAAGCCACATCCAGCCCGGCGAGTACTGTTAGCCGCAGGACGGCGATTGCTCGGCCTTCTTCGCCTCGCCCCAGAGCGCATCCAGTTCATCCAGATCGCAGTGCTCGATGGGCCGCCCCGCTTCGCGCAAGGCCTGCTCGATGAAGCGAAAACGCCGCTCGAACTTGCCATTCGCGGCACGCAAGGCGTTCTCCGGATCGACCTTGAGATGGCGCGCCAGGTTGACCACGACGAAAAGCAGATCGCCCAGCTCCTCGGCAATGGCTTGCGGATCGTCCTCGCTCATCGCCTCCAGCACTTCGCCGAGTTCCTCGCGCACCTTGTCCACCACCGGCAGCGCCTCGGGCCAGTCGAAACCGACCTGGGCGGCGCGTTTCTGCAGTTTGGCGGCACGACTGAGTGCCGGCAGTGCGCTGGGCACGTCATCGAGCAGCGACAACTGTTCAGGAGCAGCGGCTTTCTCGGCACGCTCCTCGGCCTTGATCTCTTCCCAGCGCTGCTTGATGGCCGCCTCGTCGAGACGCGGCAGCTCCGGCGAACCATACAGGTCACCATCAGGGAACACGTGGGGATGGCGACGGATCAGCTTGCGGGTGATGGCATCGACCACCGTGGCGAACTCGAAGCGCCCTTCCTCACGGGCCAGCTGGCTGTAGTAGACGACCTGAAACAGCAGGTCGCCCAACTCACCGGGCAGATGATCGAAGTCGCCGCTCTCGATAGCATCCGCGACCTCGTAAGCCTCTTCCAGCGTATGCGGCACGATGCTCGCGTAGTTCTGCTGCAGGTCCCACGGACAGCCATGCTGCGGATCGCGCAGCCGGGCCATCAGGTGCAGAAGGTCGGGGAGTTGGTACATGGCATTCCTCAAGCCGGGCTATCGCAGCGGCGTTCCGGTGGATGTAAAAAGCGACATCCACCCTACGGATGTCAGGCCGATTGCAGGGTGGATCGGGGCGCGTAGCTGACGCTTCACCCATCCACCGTGGCGCTACCGGCAACACCGCCGGCCTTGCGCCTTACGTGGCTCTCTGGCGTTTGGCTTCGATGATGTTCGGCAGCTGCGAAATGCGGCTGAGCAAGCGACCCAGGGCATTCAACCCCGGAATCTCGATGGTCAGCGTCATCTGCGCGGTGCTGTCTTCCTTGTTCGAACGGGTGTTCATCGACAGCACGTTGATGCGCTCGTTGAGCAGCATCTGCGAGATATCACGCAGCAGGCCGGCACGGTCGTAGGCGCGGATCATGATTTCCACCGGATAGGTCTTCTCCGGCACCGGACCCCAGCTGACCTGGATGATCCGCTCCGGCTCACGCCCGGCCAGCTGCAGCACTGACGGGCAGTCCTGGCGGTGAATACTGACTCCGCGGCCCTGGGTGATGTAACCGACGATGGGATCGCCCGGCAGCGGCTGGCAGCAGCCGGCCATCTGCGTCAGCAGATTGCCGACGCCCTGGATCTGCACGTCGCCGCGCTTGCCTGGCTTGTACGGCGCCGAGCGCCGCGGAATCAGTTCCAGCTGGTCGTAACCGCGCTCCGGCTCGACCAGCTGCTGCGCCATGTTGACCAGGTGCGCCAGGCGCAGGTCGCCGGCGCCAAGGGCGGCGAACATGTCCTCGGCGTTCTTCAGGTTGGCCTTTTCGGCCAGCTTGTCGAAATCCACCGGCGGCAGGTCCAGCCGTCCCAGTTCGCGTTCCAGCAGCGCCTTGCCGGCGGCGACGTTCTGGTCGCGCGCCTGCAGCTTGAACCAGTGGACGATCTTAGCCCGCGAGCGTGAGGTGGTGATGTAGCCCAGGTTCGGGTTCAGCCAGTCGCGGCTCGGCGAGCCATGCTTGCTGGTAATGATCTCCACCTGCTCGCCGGTTTGCAGGCTGTAGTTGAGCGGCACGATGCGACCGTTGACCTTGGCACCGCGGCAGTTATGGCCGATCTCGGTGTGCACCCGGTAGGCGAAGTCCAGCGGCGTGGCGCCCTTGGGCAAGTCGATGGCATGGCCGTCGGGGGTGAACACGTAGACCCGATCCGGCTCGATATCCACGCGCAGCTGGTCGGCCAGGCCACCGATGTCGCCCAGTTCTTCGTGCCATTCGAGTACCTGGCGCAGCCAGGCGATCTTTTCCTCGTAATGGTCTGAGCCGGAATTGACGTCGGTGCCCTTGTAGCGCCAGTGCGCGCAGACGCCGAGCTCGGCCTCTTCGTGCATGGCGTGGGTGCGGATCTGCACCTCCAGCACCTTGCCCTCCGGGCCGATCACCGCGGTGTGCAGCGAGCGGTAGCCATTTTCCTTGGGGTTGGCGATGTAGTCGTCGAACTCCTTGGGAATGTGCCGCCAGAGGGTGTGCACGATCCCCAGCGCGGTGTAGCAGTCACGGACTTCCGGCACCAGCACGCGCACGGCGCGAACGTCGTAGATCTGGCTGAACTGCAGGCCTTTCTTCTGCATCTTTCGCCAGATGGAATAAATGTGTTTGGCGCGGCCATCGATGTCGGGCTGGATACCGGTCGCGGTCAGTTCGTCCTTGAGCTGCTGCACGACGTTCTGGATGTACTGCTCGCGGTCGAGGCGTCGCTCGTGCAGCAACTGGGCGATCTGCTTGTACTGCTCGGGCTCGAGGTAGCGGAAGGACAGGTCTTCCAGCTCCCACTTGATATGGCCGATGCCCAGGCGATGGGCCAGCGGCGCGTAGATGTCGAAGACTTCGCGGGCGACGCGCTGGCGCTTCTCGTCGTCGGCCAGCTTGACGGCACGGATGGCACAGGTGCGTTCGGCCAGCTTGATCAGTGCAACGCGCACATCGTCGACCATGGCCACCAGCATCTTGCGCAGGTTTTCCACCTGCGCCTGGGAGCCGAGCACGAGCGATTCGCGGGGATTGAGACTGGCGCTGATCGCCGCCATGCGCAGCACGCCTTCGATCAGCTTGGCCACCACCGAGCCGAAGCGCTGGTTCACATCGGCCAGCTGAATCTTGCCTTCGCGTACGCCGCGATAGATGACGGCTGCGACCAGGCTATCCTGGTCCAGCTTGAGGTCGGCAAGAATTTCCGCGATCTCGAGGCCGATCTGGTAGCTGGAGGTGCCTTCACTCCAGAGGTTCTGCGCCGCGTTGGCCTGCTGCTCTGCCTCGCGGGCGAACTCGCAGGCTTCTTTCAAGGCCGCGCGGTCGAGTGCCGGGTCCATCCCCAGCACATGATCGAGCCAGCCATCCAGGTTGATACTGCCGTCCGTATTGATCGGCTGAAGCGCTCTGACCTGTACCATCTAACCTTCCCTTCTGCGCAGCAGCTGCGCCATGAACGCCGGCATTCTGTGTGCCGGTCGGTTGAACCACAGGCAAAGCGCCTGTCAAGAATGCAGCATCGAGCGCTAACCCCGCTCGAACAGCGCCATGGCCTCGACGTGTGCGGTTTGCGGAAACATATCCAGCACACCCGCACGCTTCAGACGATATCCCTGGCTGGCCAGCTCGCGCGCATCGCGCGCCAGCGTGGCCGGATTGCATGAAACATAGACCACGCGCTGCGCCTTCAGCATCGACATTTGTCGAACGATTTCCAGCGCGCCGTCGCGTGGCGGATCGAGCAGTACCGCAGCGAACCCGCTACCTGCCCAAGGGGCATCGGCAAGCGGCTTCGACAAGTCGGCCCGATAAAAGTGCGCGTGCTCCAGAGCGTTGCGCTGCGCGTTCTCCTGCGCACGCGCCACCATCGCCTCGACACCTTCCACACCCACCACCCGTGCACCACTGCGCGCCAGCGGCAGGCTGAAATTACCCAGCCCGCAGAACAGGTCAAGCACCGCCTCATCCTTGCCCGCATCCAGCCATTCCAGAGCCTGGGCGACCATCGCGTCATTGACTGGCGCGTTGACCTGGACAAAATCTCCAGGACGCCAGGCCAGCTCCAGATCCCAGGCATCCAGTCGGTAGCCCAGCGAAGCTGCGCAGTCGTCTGGCTGAGGCTCACCTTCGCCTTGCCACCAGAGCTGCGCTCGATGAGCAGTCGCGAAGCTGCGCAGGCGCGCCAGGTCCGATTCCGGCAGAGCTGCGGTGTGACGAATCAGCACGGCCTCGGCCGTGCCGCTGAACAGTTCTACATGGCCGATCGCTTGCGGCTTGCTCAGATCACGCAACGCCGTTAGCAAACCCGGCAGCAGCGTTTGCAAGGGCTGTACCAGAACCGGGCACTCGCGGATGGAGACGATTTCCTGACTGGAACTGGCGCGAAAACCGATGTCCAGATGCTTGCTCTTGACGTCCCAGCGCACCGCCAGTCGGGCGCGACGGCGATAGCCGAAGGCCGGCCCCACCAGCGGCTCGGCCCAAGCCTCTGGCTGCAGATCGGCAACCCGCGCGAGCTGCTCGGCGAGCGTGTGCTGTTTCAGTGCCAGCTGATCGGCAATAGGGGCATGCTGCAGGTTGCAGCCGCCACACAGACGGGCATGCGGGCAAGGTTCGACCTGTCGCTGCGCACTGGCCTGGAGCACGCGCTCGCAGCGCGCCTCGACCACCTGGCTACGTGCGGACAGCACACGCGCCTCGACCTCTTCGCCAGGCAATGCGCCTTCGACGAACCAGGTGCGCCCTTCGACGAAGGCGATGCCGCGCCCGTCATTGGCCAGCCGCTCGATATTAAGGCGCTGCTTCTTGCCGATCGGCACCTGGGGCTTGCGCTCGCCACCGCTGGGTTGAAAGCGCAGAGCGCCGCTACGTTTGGCCATCAGCTGAAACCCGCGCTGTTCTGTTCGTTGGAAATGTCAAAAGGGTCGCCATGCGGCGCTGGAGCGCGCCGCCGATGAGCAGCTCAATTGGGCGAGTCATACACGCCAGTCGACAGGTAACGGTCGCCGCGATCACAGATGATCGCCACGATCACCGCATTCTCGACTTCCTGCGACAGGCGCAGTGCGGCGGCCACGGCACCACCGGAGGACACGCCGCAGAAGATGCCTTCTTCGCGGGCCAGACGACGCATCACCTGCTCGGCTTCGGCCTGCGACATGTCGACAACGCGGTCGACGCGCTCGGCCTGGTAGATCTTCGGCAGGTATTCCTGCGGCCAGCGGCGGATGCCGGGGATGGCCGCGCCTTCCATCGGCTGCAGCCCGACGATCTGCACCGCCGGGTTCTGCTCCTTGAGGTAGCGCGACACGCCCATGATGGTCCCGGTGGTACCCATGGAACTGATGAAATGGGTGATGCTGCCGTGAGTCTGCCGCCAGAGCTCCGGCCCCGTGCTGTTGTAATGCGCTTCGGGGTTGTCGCCATTGGCGAACTGGTCGAGCACCTTGCCGCGACCTTCGGCCTGCATCTTCAAAGCGAGGTCGCGGGCACCTTCCATGCCCTCTTCCTTGCTCACCAGGATCAGCTCGGCGCCGTAGGCAGTCATCGCCGCCTTGCGCTCGGCGGTGGAGTTGTCCGGCATGATCAGGATCATCCGGTAGCCCTTGATTGCCGCCGCCATCGCGAGGGCGATGCCGGTGTTGCCGGAGGTCGCCTCGATCAGGGTATCGCCAGGCTGGATGTCGCCGCGCAGCTCGGCACGGTTGATCATCGAAAGCGCCGGGCGATCCTTGACCGAACCGGCCGGATTGTTGCCCTCGAGCTTGACCAGAATGGTGTTGCTGGTCTTACCCGGCATCCGCTGCAGGCGAACCAGCGGGGTGTTGCCGATGCAATCGGCAATGGTCGGATAGTGTGTAGTCATGGCGTCGCACGGCATCGGAAAAGGTGGCCATGATACCGGCAACGCTCGACGACGGGCAGACCGTCTCGGCTGACCGGCAGTACTTCGACCGCAGCGCCCAACCCGGCCTCGCTAGGGCCGCGCAAGAATCTTCGGTGCGGCATCGATGATCTGCCGCGAAAGATGCTCCATCCGCGGCGACTGCACCTTCCAGGTATGCCAGTACAGTGCGATTTCCAGCGGTTCGTCAGGCGCCAGGTCGACCACCTCACCGGCGCTCAATGCATCATGCAGCAACAGTTCCGGGACCATGCCGTAACCCAGGCCGTAGCGAATCGCGCTGAAATGCGGCTCGGCGCCGGGAACGAAGTGGCAGGGATAAGCCCCTTCCGGCAGGCCGAAGCGACGCAGCAGGAACGACGACTGCAGCGTGTCCTTGCGCGTATAGGCGACCACCGGCGCCTTGCGCGCCGCGTTGCGGGTCAGGCCGTGGGCGAAGTGCTTCTGCCGGAACTCGCTCGACGCCACCAGTCGGTAACGCATGCTGCCCAACGGGCTGGCCGTGCAGCCGCGCATGGGCTTGGGTTCGGTACTGATGCAACCGATTGCCAGGCCCGTTTCCAGCAGACTGTAGGTGTGGTCCTGATCCTCCACCGTCAGGTCCAGCAACACCCGCTCGCGGATCAGCACCTCGGCCAGCGCCGGGAAAAACCAGGTCCCCAGGCTGTCGGCGTTGAGTGCCGCCACCACTACCAGCGGCGCATCGCTACGCTCGGCGAGGTCGGCCAGCAGATCGGCCTCGAGCAAGGTCGCGCGCTTGAGGTACTGCAGCAGGCGCTGCCCGGTTTCGGTAGGCCGACAGGGCCGGCTGCGCACTACCAGGGCGCTGCCCAGCGCACTCTCCAGTGCGCGCACCCGCTGCGAAATGGCCGGTGGCGTCAGATGCAGGCGCTGCGCAGCCTGTTCGAAGCTGCCGGTGCGGATGACCGTGCGAAACGCTTCAGTCTGCTTCGGATCAAGATTCATGGGGCCTGCCGATTAAGAAAATATTTGCATGGCCTAAAAATACTTAGCCACGACAAATTTAGCCATGCTTGCCCCATAATCGCGCACCTCGAGCTGTAGCGCCCCACCGGCGTGCAGCCTAGCCCGCCCGGAGAATCGTCGTGGAACTGCTGCATACCATCTACCTGATCGCAATCACGGCCGAAGCCATGTCCGGCGCCATCATGGGCATGCGCCGCGGCATGGACCTGTTCGGCATCTGCCTGCTCGGCACGGTGACGGCACTGGGTGGCGGCACGGCGCGCGACGTACTGCTCGGCCACTACCCGGTCGGCTGGATCGCCCATCCGGAATACCTGACCTTCACCATCGGCGCGGCGATCGTCACCGGCTTCATCGCTCGCCACCTGCATCACCTGCGCATGGTCTTCCTGCTGGTGGACGGCCTCGGCCTGGTGGCCTTCACGGTGATCGGCTGCGACGTGGCAATGGGCATGGGTGCGCACCCGTCCATCGTGGTGCTGGCCGGCGTGATCACCGGCATCTTCGGCGGCCTGATGCGCGACGTGCTATGCAACCAGGTACCGATGGTGCTGCAGCGCGAGCTCTACGCCACCGTGGCGCTGTTCACCGGTGTGTTCTACGTCGGCATGCTGTGGCTGGAGATCAATACCACCCTGGCCACCCTGGCGGCGCTGGGCAGTGGCTTCCTGTTCCGCGTGCTGGCGATGACCTTCCACTGGAAGCTGCCGGACTTCAACGGCAAGGAGATTCGCGGCCTGGACTGACCAGCGCGGCGTCAGGGCTTGATCTGACGTGCAGATTCCACCGGTCCGAGCCGCTACACTAGCGCGCTGCAATCCAGGATCGGTGGACGGACTGTGCTGAAAGACCTAGGAATTCGTGGCCGCGTACTGATGCTGACGTTGTTGCCCAGCACCCTGCTGGCGGTGGTACTCGGCGCCTACTTCACCTGGATGCAATTGTCGGAAATGCGCCACCAGCTCGACGAGCGTGGCCAACTGATTGCCGAGCAGCTAGCGCCGCTAGCCGCGCCAGCGATGAACCTCGGCTACGACAAGCGCCTGCAGCGCATCCTGACCCAGGTGCTGGACCAGGCCGATGTCCGGGCTGTGACCATCCTCGATCCGGAACGGGTACAACGCGTGCACGCCGGCCCACGCATGCTGACGCCGCCGCCACCGGGCGATCCGGAAGGGCTGACCCGCGTCAGCAGCATGGATCACACGCGCATCCTGATGCCGGTGCTCAGCCGCCACCTCAACCTCGCCGACGAAGCCCGCGGGCCTGACGAAAAGCTGATCGGCTGGCTGGAACTGGAACTGTCCCACCACAACACCCTGCTGCGCGGCTATCGCAGCCTGCTGACCAGCCTGTTTCTGGTCAGCGCAGGCCTGATCATCACCGCCCTGCTGGCGCTGCGCATGAGCCGCGCCATCAGCCTGCCGCTGCAACGAGTCAAGGCCGCCGTCGCCCAGCTCAAGGACGGCCATCTGGAAACCCGCCTGCCGCCGCTGGGCAGTCACGAAATGGACGAACTCGCGTCCGGCATCAACCGCATGGCAGAGGCGCTGCTCAGCGCCCGCGAGGAGCTGCAGCAGAGCATCGACCAGGCCACCGAGGACGTGCAGCAGAACCTGGAAACCATCGAGATCCAGAACATCGAACTGGACCTGGCGCGCAAGGAGGCCCTCGAAGCCAGCCGGATCAAGTCCGAGTTCCTCGCCAACATGAGCCACGAGATCCGTACTCCGCTCAACGGCATCCTCGGCTTCACCCAGCTGCTGCAGAAAAGCGACCTCACGCCGCGCCAGCAGGACTATCTGGGCACCATCGAGAAATCCGCCGACAGCCTGCTCGGGATCATCAACGAGATTCTCGACTTCTCCAAGATCGAGGCCGGCAAGCTGGTGCTCGACAGCATTCCGTTCAACCTGCGCGACCTGATCGAGGACACCCTGACCATCCTCGCACCGGCAGCGCACACCAAACAGCTCGAACTGGTCAGCCTGGTCTACCGTGACACGCCACTATCGCTGGTAGGCGATCCGCTGCGTCTCAAGCAGGTGCTGACCAACCTGATCAGCAACGCCATCAAGTTCACCAACGAAGGCACCATCGCCGTGCGCGCGATGGTCGAGGACGACAATGCCGATCGCGCCCAGCTGCGCATCAGTGTGCAGGACACCGGCATCGGCCTGACCGATCAGGACCTGCGTGCGCTGTTCCAGGCCTTCAGCCAGGCGGACAATTCCATGTCGCGCCAGCCAGGCGGCACGGGGCTCGGACTGGTGATTTCCAAGCGCCTGATCGAGCAGATGGGCGGCGAGATCGGCGTCGACAGCATTCCCGACGAAGGCTCCGAGTTCTGGATCAGCCTGAGCCTGCCGAAAGCCCGCGATGATGTCGAAGACCTGCCTCACCCGGCGCTGCAGGGCCGGCGTATCGCCCTGCTCGAGCAGCATCCGCTGGCGCGCCAGGCCCTGCAGCACCAGCTGGAAAGCCTCGGTCTCGAAGTGCATACCTTCGATACGCTCGATCAGATGCAGGCGGCGATCGGCGCACAGCGCCAAAGCAGCCAGCTCATCGACCTCGCCGTGCTCGGCGTCACCGCTCGCGAAATCCAGCCCGAGGCCCTCAGCCGACGGCTGATGGAAATCGAGGCACTCGGCTGCAAATGCGTGGTGCTCTGCCCGACCACCGAGCAGGGGCATTACCACGACACGCTGCCGGAAGTGCACAGCTATACGCAGCTGCAGGGCAAACCGGCCTGCACGCGTAAGTTGCAGCGGGTTCTGGTGGAGCTGGTGCGCCCGAATCAGACCTACGCGGCCCCCGTCGCCGCCGCTCCCAGTCGTGCCGCACGGGTTCTCTGCGTCGACGACAACCCCGCCAACCTGCTGCTGGTGAAGACACTGCTCGGTGACATGGGTGCCGAGGTCGTTGCGGTGGACAATGGCCCCGCCGCACTGGATGCGGTCAAGCAGCACAGCTTCGATCTGGTCCTGATGGACGTGCAGATGCCCGGCATGGACGGACGCCAAACCACGGAAGCCATCCGGCACTGGGAGCACACCAGCGGCAGCACCCCACTGCCGATCATTGCCCTTACCGCCCATGCGCTGGCCAACGAAAAGCGCTCGTTGCTGCAAAGCGGCATGGATGACTACCTGACCAAACCGATCAGCGACCGACAGTTGGCGCAAGTGGTACTCAAGTGGACAGGTCTGGTCCTGCGCAGCCAGCCGCAGCATTCGGAGCCTTCCTCGCAACCCGAGCTCAGCCTCAAGGTGCTCGATAAGGAAGAAGGTCTGCGCCTGGCTGCCGGCAAGGCAGACCTCGCCGATGACATGCTCGGCATGCTGCTGCAGTCCCTGGAAGGTGATCGCCGCACCATTCGCGAGGCGAGGCAGTCGGGTGATCGCCAGGCGCTGATCGAGCGCGTGCACCGCCTGCACGGCGCGACCCGTTATTGCGGCGTTCCGCAGTTGCGCAATGCCTGCCAGCAGAGCGAGACCCTGCTCAAGCAAAACCATCCGGACAGCGAGACCGCACTGGACGAACTGGATGCAGCCATCGACCGCCTGGAACAGGTAGTCCAGGTCGACGACTAATCGACCTCCCCGGGCGCAGATGCGCTCGACCGAGCCCGTCGCGTTGTCCCGCCAATTCAGGAACCCGCATGAACGATCACCCTGCCCCCGACACCTTCCAGCATGCCGAACTCGACTGGGACGAGAACGGCCTGCCGCAATCGCGCCAGTACGGCGACGTGTATTTCTCGCGCGCCAGCGGACTCGCCGAAACCGAGCACGTGTTTCTTGCGCAGAACGAGCTGGCTCGGCGCTTCGCCGCGCTGCAGAGCAACCAGCATCTGGTGATCGGCGAAACCGGCTTCGGTACGGGTCTGAACTTCCTCTGCGCCTGGCAATTGTTCGAGCGTACCGCCGATGCGCAGGCGCACCTGCATTTCGTCAGTGTCGAGAAACACCCGCTGAACCACGACGACATGCAGCGCGCGCTGGCATTGTGGCCGGAACTCCAGCCGCAGGCGGCACAGCTGCTGCAACAGTACGTCGCGCTGAATCCAGGCTTTCAGCGCTTCGTCTTTGCCGGCGGGCGCGTGGTGCTGACGCTGCTGATCGGCGATGTACTCGATTGCCTGCCCAGCCTGGATGCACGGGTCGACGCCTGGTTTCTCGACGGCTTCGCACCGGCTAAGAATCCGCAGATGTGGCAGCCGGCGTTGTTCGCCGAACTGGCCAGACTGTCCGCACCGGGCGCAACCCTCGGCACGTTCACCAGCGCCGGCTTCGTTCGACGCGGCCTGGTCGAGGCCGGCTTCGACATGCAGCGGGTGCCCGGTTACGGCCACAAGCGCGAGATTCTGCGCGGGCGCCTGCTGGCGGTCGCCAATCCGGTTTCAGACAAGCCCTGGTTCGCCCGTCCCAACCATGGCATCACCGAGCGCCGGGCCGTCGTGATCGGGGCCGGGCTGGCGGGTTGCGCCACCGCCGCATCGCTGGCTGCCCGGGGCTGGCAGGTCAGCGTGCTGGAGCGCCACGCCGAGGCCGCACAGGAAGGCTCCGGCAATCCTCAGGGTGTGCTCTATCTGAAGTTATCCGCCCACGGCACCGCGCTTTCGCGGCTGGTCGTCAGCGGCTTCAGCTACACCCGCCGCCTGCTCGCCAACCTGCAAGCGGGCCAGGACTGGCAGGCATGCGGCGTCCTGCAGCTCTGTTACGACGACAAGGAGCGCGAGCGTCAGGCCGAACTGGCGGAAGCCTTTCCTGCGTCGCTGGTCCATCCGCTATCGCACGAAGCGGCCGAAGCACTGGCAGGAGTCAGGTTGCCCGCCGGCGGCCTGTTCTATCCCGATGCCGGCTGGGCCAACCCGCCCGCCCTGTGCCACTGGTTGCTGCAGCAACCGGGCATTGAGCTGCTGCAGCATCATGAAGCGCTCGAGTTGCAACGCAACGGCCAGTCCTGGCAGGTGCTCGCTGGCGAAAAGGTTCTCGCCGACGCACCCGTGGTGGTACTCGCAGGTGCTGCTGACGCAGCCCGTTTCAGCCAGAGCGCCTGGCTGCCGCTCAAGCGCATTCGCGGGCAGATCTCCTGCCTGCCGGCCAACGCCGAAAGCGGCCAGCTGCGTACCGTCCTCTGTGCCAAGGGCTACGTCGCACCGCCACGCGATGGCACGCACACCCTGGGCGCGAGTTTCAACTTCCAGCAAACCGACGACGCACCCAGCATCGCCGAGCATCAGGCAAATCTGGAAATGCTGGAGCAGATCTCATCCGATCTGTATCAGCGACTTCAGGCGGACCCGCAGCAGACCGCCGCACTGCAAGGACGCGTTGCATTCCGCTGCACCAGTCCGGATTACCTGCCACTGATCGGCCCGCTGGCCGAGCCGCAGGCCTTCGCCGACACCTATGCCGCGCTGGCCAAGAATGCGCGGCAATCCCAGCACGCCGCCTGCCCGTGGCTGGAGGGCCTGTACGTCAACACCGCCCATGGCTCGCGCGGCATGATCAGCGCACCGCTATCCGGCGAGTTGCTGGCGGCCTGGCTGAATGACGAGCCGCTGCCGCTGCCACGAGAAGTGGCCGAAGCCTGCCATCCCAATCGCTTTCTGCTGCGCAAGCTGATCCGCGGTAGCTGAGAACACGCATTCGCAAGCCTCCGTTTCGCCGCGGCGGCTTGCATCACTGCCCGCGCCCAACGGATACTCCCCCCCCTATATAAACAAGCATACGGAGGTCCCCATGAAATCGCTGTCCCTGTTCGCCCTTGGCTTGTTCACCCTAGGGGTGCACGCAGCTCCTGCCGTCGATAGTGAGCAGCTGCGCAACGAAGCAGCCAGCCTGATCCCGCCGTTCCAGCAGCAGCTGCTCGGCACGGTGAAGCAGGCCATGACCGACGGCGGCCCGGTTCAGGGTGTCGAAGCATGCCAATCGCTGGCACCGAGCATCGCCGAACAACACAGCCAGGCACCGTGGAAAGTCGGTCGCACGGCGCTCAAGTTGCGCAATCCGGACAACGCGCCGGACGCCTGGGAACGCTCCGTGCTGGAGCAGTTCGCCCAACGCGCCGCGGCCGGCGAGCCAATCCAGGAGATCAGGCACGCCGAGGTGGTCGATGGTCAGTACCGTTACATGCAAGCGATCGGCACTGCCGAAGCCTGTCTGGGCTGCCACGGCGAGAAGGTCAAGCCAGAACTACTAAGCCTGCTCGACCAGCATTACCCGCAGGACCAGGCACGTGGCTTCCGTGAAGGTGATCTGCGTGGCGCCTTCACCCTCAGCCGTCCGCTGGCCCCCTGAACTGCCGATCCATACGGGATGACGTGATACCGTCTCGGTTCGCCGTTAGTGGCTGGGAACACGTGTTGACGTGAACGTACCAATGTCATGAGCGACGACCCTGTTTTCAGACGGAGCATCCCAATGAAGTCGGCGACACCAAACAGCCCGCGCGCCCGTCCGGTGGGCCATCTCGCCTGATGGACGTATTGCTGCTGGAAGCACTGGGTATCGGCCTGATCCTCGGGTTGCTGCTCGGGCTGACCGGTGCCGGCGGCTCGCTGGTCGCGCTACCGCTGCTGCTCAGCCTGCACTTGCCTTTGCGCGATGCGATCGGCGTCAGCCTCGGCGCGGTCGCCATGTCCGCGCTGATCGGCGCGATTCCCCGCGCACGTCTCGGCCAGGTCGCCTGGCGCCCGGTGATGTTGCTGGCCATCTGTGGCCTGCCGGGCAATGCCGCCGGCCAATGGCTGGGGCAGTTCATTCCCGAACGCGCGCTGATCATCGGCTTCTGCCTGCTGGTGCTGTGGTCGGCCTGGCGCATGTGGCGTGGCGCCAGCCTGCCGGCGAAGGAGAACGTCGAGGATCATCAGCTGGCGCTGCTGGGTATTGGCGTCGGCGTTGGCCTGCTGTCCGGGCTGATGGGGGTTGGCGGTGGTTTCCTCATCGTGCCGGCGCTGCTCTGGTTCACGTCCTTGTCACTGCTGAGCGCCATGGCCACGTCGATGGCGGTGATCGCCGTGGTCAGCGGCGGCGGTTTCCTGCTCTACCTCAGCGACGCCGAGCCACCGCTGCCGCTGCTTGGCGGACTGGCGCTTGGCGGCGCCATCGGCGTGCTGGCCGGCAATCGCCTGGCGCAGTATCTCAACAGCAGTCTGCTGCAACGGCTGTTCGCCTTGATGCTGGTCATCGTCAGTCTGTCATTGGGCGTGCAGAAGCTGCTGTTGGGTCACTGATCAGCGCCGGTCCGGATCATCCCAGAACGGCCTGCCGGCCTCCTGCTCGATATCGGCGCGGCTGCGACCGATGTCCTTGAGCATTTCGTCGCTGAGGCTGGCAAGTTGTCGCCGCTGGCGCGCCAACTGATTCCAGCGCCGCAGCGTCTGCATGGCCTGCGCTAGCAGAGACGCTGCAGGCCGGTTTGCCGCCTTGGCTGGATGGAAACTATCTGAGGTCAGTTTCTGCGTATTCATCACGGCACCCTCCTCTTTGATTGGCACCAGTCTCTCGCCGGGTTTAAGATCAATCCAACGAATGTTCCTGATGCCATGCATCTCGAGGATTGATGAATGGCCAACTACCCGAATATCGATACCGAGCTGCTGCGCAGCTTTGTCGCTATCGCCGACCATGGCGGTTTCACACGGGCCGCTGCTGCGGTAAACCGCACCCAGTCGGCCGTGAGCATGCAGATGAAGCGCCTGGAAGAGGACGTGTTGCAGCGCCCTTTGTTCGAGCGTAACGGGCGCCAGGTCAGGCTTACGGCCGAAGGTCAGATACTGCTGGGCTACGCACGGCGGATTCTCAAGTTGCATGGTGAAGTCATGACCACGTTGCGCCAGCCGCACATGGTTGGCGCAGTGCGCATCGGCACGCCCGATGACTACGTCATGCGTTTTCTGCCGGGCATTCTCGCGCGGTTTGCCCAGGCATTTCCGCTGGTACAGGTGGAGGTGCATTGCGAACCGTCGAGCCAGCTATTGCAGCGGCGCGATCTCGATCTGAGTATCGTGACTCGCGAGCCAGGCACCGAGATCGGCCAGCTACTGCGGCAAGAACACGTGGTCTGGGCTGCTGCGCCGGGGTTCGATCTGCATGAGCGCCGCCCGTTGCCACTGGCCACCTTCAATACCGATTGCTTCTGCCGGGCCTGGGTATGCAATGCCCTGGACGCGCGGGAGATGGAGTACCGGATCGCCTATAGCAGTCCCAGTCTATCGGCGATCATGGCCGTGGTGGGTGCCGGACTGGCGCTGACCGCGCAGCTGCAAAGCCTGATTCCCGCGGAGCTGCAAATACTCGGCGAAGCGGAAGGGCTGCCCCGGCTGCCGCAGTCCAGCATCGTGCTGCTGCGCAATCCGCAGCAGCAGTCGCCGGTCAGCGAAACGCTTGCAGGTTATATCGTCGACGGTTTTCGTCTGTAACGCAGGTTAGCTGCGGCCGGCGGCCATCTCGTCGAAGACTTCCGGTACCAGCGCCGCGTCCCCCTTGTCGATCAGACGCTGGCGCTGACCGACGTCCTGCGGATTATCAAGGAGCGCCAACAAGCGCGTGCCACGCTCGGTGAGGACGAAGTTCTCGCCGTTGCCGCCCTGTTCCTCCGGTCGAGTGACGATAAATCCACCTTCGAACAGCAGGCTCTCGTAGTCGGCCGCTTCGGCGCGCAGGCTGTCCAGGTTCGGCATCGGCTGGCCTTCGCTCTCCATCTGCGCGGCGTGCTCCTCGGCATAGCGGCGCGGCTTGAAGCTGTCGTTGGCGCTGGTCTGCACTTCATGCAGCAGGCGCTGGATCAGATCCCAGTTGTAGCTCATGGCCATTCTCCCGTGACGGTTGCGCCCCAGAAACGAGGCGCCTGTATATACCGACCGTCTGTGGTGCCAGGGGGTTCGCCGCTGAACTAAAGCGGCTGCGCTGCGATCCACCGTTCAGACCGATTGAGCGAGGAACATGCCATGAAACTGCTGACGATCACGCTGACCGCCGCCCTGCTGGCCAGCCCTGCGGTGCATGCGGCCTGCACCACCGACGAGGTGAATGCCAAGGCCGAGCAGCTGGCACAGCGCATCAACCAGCTCACCGAGAGCAATCCACAGCGCGCGAAGGAAATAAACGAAGAGATTCGCCAGATGGAGGCCAAGCGCACCGCCGACCAGCTGGGCGACGAGTGCGAGGCCTATGACAAACGCCTGCAGCAGATAGAAGAAGCCGAGCGTGAGGCCGACATTCCGCCGGCCGACACGCAGCGCTGAGCCAAACGGCCGACGGTCATTCGGCCGTCGGCTTCTTGCGCTTGAGCGGCGCCATGCCGTCCTGACTCACCACCGGTGATGGGGCTTCTCGCTTGGCGTTCTTTGGACGCTTGGCGGTGGGCTTGGCCTTCTTCTTGTCATCTTTCTTCTTGTCGTCCTTTTTCTTCTTCGGGCCGGCCGCCTTACCGGAGGCCTTGAGGTTCTTCGGCCCCATGTAGCTGCCCTTCAGGCCCTTGACCACTCGATGCTCGAAGCGCTGCTTGAGGTAGCGCTCGATGCTCGACATCAGGTTCCAGTCGTTGTGGCAGATCAGCGAGATCGCCAGCCCCTCGGCGCCAGCGCGCCCGGTACGACCGATGCGGTGCACGTATTCGTCGCCGGAGCGCGGCATATCGAAGTTGATCACCAGATCCAGGCCTTCGATGTCCAGGCCGCGGGCCGCGACATCGGTCGCAACCAGCACCTTGACGCCGCCTTCCTTGACCCGGTCGATAGCCAGCTTGCGGTCCTTCTGGTCCTTGTCACCGTGCAGCACGAACGCCTTCACGCCTTCTGCCACCAGGCGCCCATAGAGGCGGTCAGCCTGCACGCGGGTATTGGTGAAGATGACCGCCTTCTTGTAGGTTTCGTTGGCCAGCAGCCAGTGCACCAGCTTCTCTTTGTGCGCGGTGTCCTCGGCGGTGATGATCTGCTGGCGGGTGCCCTCGCTCAGCTCGCTGATGCGGTTGAGCTGCAGGTGCAGCGGATCGCGCAGCACGCTGGCGGTCATCTCGCGCAGTGCCGAGCCGCCGCTGGTTGCAGAGAACAGCAGGGTCTGTTGGCGCTTGGCGCACTCGCCCACCAGACGTTGCACGTCCTCGGCGAATCCCATGTCGAGCATGCGATCGGCTTCGTCGAGGATCAGCATCTCGACGTCCTTGAGGATCAGCGTGCCGGCATTCAGGTGCTCGATCATCCGTCCCGGCGTGCCGATGAGGATGTCCGGCACCTTGCGCAGCACCGCTGCCTGAACCTTGAAATCCTCGCCGCCGGTGATCATCGCCGACTTGATGAAGGTGAACTGCGAAAAGCGCTCGACCTCCTTGAGCGTCTGCTGCGCCAGCTCCCGGGTCGGCAGCAGAATCAGCGCGCGAACGTCGGTACGCACCACCGCATCGCCAATCAGGCGGTTGAGCATCGGCAGGACGAACGCGGCGGTCTTGCCGCTGCCGGTCTGTGCCGTCACGCGTAGGTCACGCCCTTCCAGCGCCGGCGGAATCGCCGCTACCTGCACCGGGGTCGGCTCGACGAATTTGAGTTCGGCGACGGCCTTGAGCAGGCGTTCGTGCAGGGCGAATTGGTCAAACAAGGGAGCTACCTCGACGGTCTAAAAAATACGATGGCATAGGTTAACCCGTCTGCCGGGCAAAGGCGCGTTCTGTAACAGCCGGCATGTTTTCCCACGCGAACACAGGCTAAGCTGACAAAAGCGAAGCGGCTTAATGCCCAGGAGGTTCGCATGATCTCAACGAAGCGGGGTGCGCTGCTGGCCAGCGTACTTTCATTAGCGCTTTACGCTACGGCTGGCACCGCCCAGCCAGGCAATGACCACCCCGGCAACAAGGGCAGGGGGGATCGCCCCAACGATTACCCGCCCGGATCACAGCAGGATTATCGCTATCGCGCACCCAACGTCGATCTTGGCGCCGTACGGGTAACGCTGCGCGATCATCGCGACCTGCTGGCGCCCGCCTCGTCCCTGCCACCCGGGATCCAGAAAAACCTCGCACGTGGCAAACCACTACCGCCGGGTATCGCCAAGAAAATGGACAGTCGCCTGCTGGGACGCCTGCCGCACTATGAAGGCTACGAGTGGAAACAGCTGGGCCGCGATGTGATTCTGGTGGCTATCGCGACCGGCATCGTTCACGAAATCCTGGAAAACATACTGGATTGATGCAGCCGGCGCGGTGGGTCGGTACTCGCGGCAATGCAACGAGGCCTATTGCGGCTCACAGGTCAGCTTGACGCGAAGACGGATCACGTCGCGTTTGAACTTCGACGTCAGCGCCTTGCGCTCCCCCGGTTGCAGCTCCGTGCGCCGGGTACGCGGCGCTTCCGGGCCATTCTGAAACACGGCGGTGCACACCGCGGCCGTTTCGCCGTAGTTGAGCAGCAGCAACCCGGCCAGGTCGCGGTCGATCACCTGCGGAGTGACATTGATGTCTGCGCCATTGAGTTGCTGATCGACATCTATCGGATAGGTCGCGGCATGGGCGGTAAGCGGTAACAAGGCAAAGAGCAGGTAACCGATTGTTTTCATTTGACTGGGCTCCTCGATAGAGCGGCCAGCGTAACAGACCCTATAGGAAGCGAAGGAATGAAAGTGCCCCGTGTGACGCTCGATCAGTGGCGCACCCTGCAGGCGGTCATCGATCACGGCGGCTTCGCCCAGGCGGCCGAAGCGCTGCATCGGTCGCAGTCCTCGGTCAGCTATACCGTGGCGCGCATGCAGGAGCAGCTCGGCGTACCACTGCTGCGTATCGATGGCCGCAAGGCGGTACTGACCGAAGCGGGCGAAGTGCTTCTGCGACGCTCCAGGCAGCTGGTCACCCAAGCCAGCCAGCTGGAAGAACTCGCGCATCACATGGAGCAAGGCTGGGAAGCCGAGGTGCGGCTGGTGGTCGACGCAGCCTACCCCAGCGCCAAGCTGATCCAGGCACTCAGCGAATTCATGCCGAAGAGCCGCGGTTGCCGTGTCCGCCTGCGCGAGGAAGTGCTCTCAGGCGTCGAGGAAGTGTTGAAGGACGGCACCGCGGACCTGGCGATCAGCGGCCTGGACATCACCGGTTACCTGGGCAGCGAGCTCAGCACCGTGGAGTTCGTCGCCGTGGCGCACGCCAACCATCCCCTCCATCAGCTGGGGCGCAAGCTCAGCGTGCAGGATCTGCAGAGCCAGATGCAGATCGTGGTGCGCGATACCGGTCTGCGCCAACCCCGTGATGCCGGTTGGCTCGGTGCTGAGCAGCGCTGGACGGTAGGCAGCCTGGCGACGTCGGTGGCCTTCGTCAGCAGCGGGCTGGGCTTCGCCTGGCTGCCGAAACACCTGATCGAGCGAGAGCTGGCCGAAGGCATTCTCAAGCCGTTGCCGCTCGTCCAAGGCAGCATTCGCCGGCCACTGTTCTATCTCTACACTAACCATGATCGACCACTTGGTCCGGCTACCCGGATTCTCATCGAGCTGATCAAGACGTACGATGCCGGGCAGGCCACTACACTGGCCGGCTGACCGCACCCACAACATCAGGAAAGAAATCATGTTGAAACGCATCGCCCTCGCCGCCTGCTCCCTACTGCTGGCCGGCAACCTGCTTGCCGCTGAAAATCCCCGCGTGCTGTTGAACACCAGCCTGGGTGAGATCGAACTGGAGCTCGAAGCGGAAAAGGCACCGATTAGCGTCGAGAACTTTCTCGGTTACGTAGACAGCGGTTTCTATGACGGCACCGTCTTCCACCGTGTTATTCCGGGCTTCATGGTCCAGGGCGGCGGCTTCGGCGAAGGCTTGAACCAGAAACCGACCAAGGCCCCGATCAAGAACGAGGCCGACAATGGCCTGCACAACGTGCGTGGTACCGTGGCGATGGCCCGGACCCAGAACGTGAATTCGGCGACCAGCCAGTTCTTCATCAACCATCGTGACAACGATTTCCTCGACCACGGCAGCCGTGACTTCGGCTACGCGGTGTTCGCCAAGGTCGTACGCGGCATGGACGTGGTCGACCAGATCGCCCAGGTACCCACGGGCAACCGCGCCACGATGCAAAACGTACCGCTGACCCCGGTGAAAATCATCACCGCGAAGAAGCTTTGACCCCCCAGGGGCCGGCTCGCCGGCCCTTCTCTTTTATGGCGGCCCTTACAAGGCGTCGCCTTTGCGAACCCCTCAACCAACAGGAGATCGCGACATGACCACCCCGCAAAGCCCGCTGAACACACCGGAAGGCCAAGCCCAGCTGCTGCAGGATCTACTCAGCGCTGAACGCGCGGGCGCCAAGGTTGCCGGTGAGTCGCTACAACAGCCGTGCACACCGGAACAACGGCAGCTGCTCGAGCAGGTCCGCCAAGGGGAGATCGAGAGCTGCAAGCTGCTGCTCAACTGCCTGCAGCACCTGGGCCTGGAACCCAACAAGGACACCGGCGCCTTCTACGGCAAGGCGATGGCTATCGAATCGCTGGACGAGCGTCTGCCCTTCATCGACAGGGGTCAGCAGTGGGTGATCCGCAAACTGCGCGAGTACCTGCCGGGATGCCAGGACCCGCTGCTGCGTAGCGAACTGCAACGCATGCTGCTGATCCACGAGGAGAACAGCGCCGCCTCCCACGCCTGAGACAAACGACTAGCTGCCGGCCTGCCGGTACGGCAGCGCCTGGCGCGCCGCCTCGGCGTACGCCAGCACGCCCGCACGCTCCTGCTGCAGGAAATCCGCCACTGCCGCGCGCAAGCCGGGGTGCTGTAGATAATGCCAGGAGCGCGTGATCACCGGCTCGAAGCCACGAATGAGCTTGTGCTCACCCTGCGCCCCGGCATCGAACCGCTCCAGGCCGCCCGCGATGGCCTGATCGATACCCTGGTAGAAGCACGTCTCGAAGTGCAGCCGGTCGAACTCCGCCAGACAACCCCAGTAGCGGCCATACAGGCCTTGTTCGTTGCGCAGGCTGAAGGCCATCGCCACCGGCCGCGAACCCTGCAGGGCCAGCACCACACGAATCGCCTGCGGCATGCGTTCGGCCAGCAGGCTGAAAAACTGGCGGGTCAGGTACGGAGTCTGCCCGCGGACCTGATAAGTGTTGGCGTAGCAGGCATAGACGAAATCCCATTCCGCTTCGCAGAGCTGATGGCCTTCGCGCCAATCGAACGTGATGCCCTGCCCTGCGACCTGTTCGCGTTCCTTGCGTAGCTGCTTGCGCTTGCGCGAGGTCAGTGCGTCAAGAAAATCCTGAAAGTCGCGATAGCCGCGGTTATGCCAATGAAACTGACAGCCGATGCGCTCCAACCAGCCGTCCCGGCCCGCCAGCAGCTGGTCAGCCTCGGGCTCGGTGAAATTCACGTGCAGCCCGGAGAGCTCGTGCCGCTCCAGCCCATCGGTCAGCACATCGAGCAGTGCCCCTGCGCTTTCCACATCACCCAGCAATCGGCCGCCAGTGACCGGAGTAAACGGCACTGCGCAGAGCAGCTTGGGGTAGTAGCCGATACCGGCGCGCTGGCAGGCATCCGCCCAGGCCCAGTCGAACACGTACTCACCGTAGGAATGGCTCTTGCGATACAACGGCAACGCCGCCTGCAACTCACCCAGCTCGTTACGCAACAGGACATGGGCGGGCTGCCAGCCACTGCGCCCGCCCACACTGCCGCTGTCTTCCAGCGATGAGAGGAAGGCATGGCGCAGGAAGGGCTGGGTATCGGCCAGCAAGGCATCCCATTCGGCGGGATCGAGTTCGGCGAGGCGGTGCAGGGTCTGGATAGGCATGGATCGCAGTCTGGCCTGTCGCGCAGACGAAAAAAAGCCCCGCCAAGGCGGGGCTCAAATGGAGCATCACGGATGAGGGTGATGTTTAGAACACGTACTGGGCACGCAGGCTGATGGCATCGCCATCGTCGTCGCCGTTGGCGTTGACCACGTCATCCACACTGGTCTTCAGGTAGTTGGCCGAGAGCTTGACCGACTCGTTGGCGTACCAGTTGAGACCGATGGTGTGAGTCTTCGCACCTGCTTCTGCGCTATCCAGGGCACCGACATAACCGCTCGGTGCAACACCGGTTTCATCGACGGTGATGTCGTCGAAGCGGTAGAACACTTCCCAGGCACCGATCTGCTTGTTCTCCGGCTTGATCTTGTCGAACTTGCCGCCATCGAGCTTGTAGGAGCGCGACTCACCGGTGAGGGTGTACGCCAGCTGGACGTTGTAGCCGGTGGCTTCGAGGTCTTCGAAACCTTCCATGGCGTCGACGGTACGGGTCAGGTATTCGCCCTGCACCGAGAACGGGCCGATCATGTAGGCCGCCTCCAGGCCCCAGGCCTGATCGGTGCCGTCGGTGCGAGTGCCGCCGAAGGTGGCGCGGTTGCCGTTGGCACTGTCTTCGGTGGTGCCACGCACGGACAGGCGCGGACGAATGCGTTCCAGGTAACCTTCTTCCAGGTCACGCTGACCGAAGCTCGCGCCCAAGTGCAGCACCTGGTCCTTCTCGACGATCGGAGCTACCACGCCACGCAGCACGAAGCTGGTGTTGTTGGCGCCATCTTCGTCCTCGAGCATGTCGACGCCGTCGCCACCATCCTGACGATAGGCACCGGCCTCGCCGTGGAACATGCCGACAGTGGTACGCACGCGGATGCCTTCGCCGTCTTCGTGGTCGTTCAGCCAGGGCGCCAGGTCATAGATCGCAGAGCGCTCGATGGCGGTGATCCACTTCGAGCTGACCGCCTCCTCCAGGCCGAATGTCGGAATGATACGGCCAATCGAAACCTGGACCGGCTCCCAGCCGTTGTAGTGGATGGCCAGCTCTTGCCAATCGCTGGAATCGTTGCCAAAGTTGCGGTGGAAGGTGTAGCCCCAATCGGTGAAGGCAACACCGGAAATCTCCAGACGCGCACGACGGAAATAGGTCTCGTCTGCGCGCTCGCCGTTCTGGGTGTAGAAACCATCGAAGCTGTCGGCATCAGCCTGCAGGCGGCCATTGATCTTGAACGAGAACTCCTTGTCGGTGGTTCCGACCTCCAGGCCGCCCTTGGTCTTGATAACGAGATCGGCGCCGTCGGTGGTGACGGTACCGGCGAAAGCCTGGGCGGAAACGGCCAGAGCCAGAGCGCTGGCAGCGAAACCGGCGAAGTGCTTACGGATCATCCAAAATTCCCCTTTATGTTTAGCGTCGGAAACACACGAGATGGGCTCTTTGTGTTGGGGGGAATCTTGGCGACGGCGTATGTCAGCCAAATGGCTGATATGTAAAGCTTTTGTGACAGCGGAACTTTCCGTGGAGCCGCATCACAGAGCGGCTGAGGCACTTTTTCGTCAGCTGCGAACGTTGCGCTCGCTGGGGCGTCGGGCTCCGGCGACCAGCTTGTCGACGGCCCTGGCGGCTGCAACCATGCCGAAACTGGCGGTCACCATGGTCACCGCGCCGAAGCCTCCGGCGCAGTCGAGCTTGACCCCCTCGCCAACGAAGCTCTTGCTCTGGCACACGCCGCCGTCCGGCTTCGGGTAGCGCAACTGCTCCGTGGAGAACACACAGGGCACGCTGTAGGTGCGCCCCGGCGTGCGCGAGAAGTTGTATTCGCGACGCAGCAGCGAGCGCACCTTTGCCGCCAGCGGATCGTTGAAGGTCTTGTTCAGATCAGTGACCTGGATCTGTGTCGGATCGACCTGCCCGCCGGCTCCGCCGGTGGTGATGATCTGGATCTTGCGGCGCTTGCACCAGGCGATCAGCGCCGCCTTGGCCGACACGCTGTCGATGCAGTCGATGACGCAGTCCATGTCTTCGGTGATGTACTCGGCCATGGTTTCGCGGGTGACGAAATCCGCCACTGCATGAACCTGGCAGGCCGGGTTGATGGCGCGAATACGTGCGGCCATCTCGTCGACCTTGGCTTTGCCCACTGCGCCATCGAGGGCGTGAATCTGCCGGTTGGTATTGGTGATGCACACATCGTCCAGGTCGAACAGGCTGATCTCGCCTACCCCGCTGCGCGCCAGCGCCTCGGCCGCCCACGAGCCGACGCCACCGATGCCGACCACCGCCACATGCGCAGCCGTCAGCCGCTCGAGGCCGACGCGGCCATACAGGCGGGCAATACCGCCGAAACGCTGATCATCGATAGACATGCCGACTCCCCGGAAAAAACCTGGCGATTATAAGACCTCACGACGCCACGACCACTGCATCCGGCCGTCACCGAGGACATGGCTTTGCTTTAATATGGCGCCCTTTCCCCGCCGCATCGGAGCCCTGATGACCGCCCCTGCCCTTTCCCCGACCCTCGAACTCGCCTGCGAGCTGATCAACCGCCCCTCGGTCACACCGCTGGACGAAGGCTGCCAGCAGCTGATGACCCAGCGCCTGGCGGCCTGCGGCTTCGCCATCGAGCCGATGCACATCGAGGACGTGGAGAATTTCTGGGCGATTCGCGGCAGCGAAGGCCCGGTACTGTGTTTCGCCGGCCATACCGACGTGGTCCCGACCGGCCCGCTGCAGGCCTGGCAGAACCCGCCGTTCAGTGCGCGCATCGACGAGCAGGGGATGCTGCACGGGCGCGGCGCGGCAGACATGAAAGGCAGCCTGGCAGCCATGGTAGTCGCGGTGGAGCGCTTCACCGCTGCTCATCCGGATCACAAGGGGCAGATCGCCTTTCTCATCACCAGCGACGAAGAAGGTCCGGCGCACCACGGCACCAAGGCCGTGGTCGAGCGCCTGCGCGAACGTGGCCAGCGCCTGGACTGGTGCATCGTCGGCGAACCGTCAAGCACGACGCTGGTAGGCGACGTGGTGAAGAACGGTCGCCGCGGCTCGCTGGGCGGCACACTCACCGTGCGCGGCCAGCAGGGCCATGTCGCCTATCCGCATCTGGCGAAGAATCCGATCCACCTGGCTGCGCCGGCGCTGGCAGAACTGGCCGCGGAGCATTGGGACGATGGTAATGCCTTCTTCCCGCCGACCAGCTTCCAGATCTCCAACCTGAACGCCGGCACCGGCACGACCAACGTGATTCCCGGCACGCTGGAAGCAGTATTCAACTTCCGCTTCTCCACCGAATCCACCGTCGAGCAGCTCAAGCAACGCACCGCGGCGATTCTCGACAAGCACGGCCTGGACTGGAACGTCGAGTGGGCCCTGTCCGGCCTGCCCTTCCTCACCGAGCCGGGCGCGCTGCTCGACGGCGTGGCCAAGGCGATCCGCAGCGTTACCGGCCGTGAGACCACACCATCCACCAGCGGCGGCACCTCGGATGGCCGCTTTATCGCCACCCTCGGTACGCAGGTGGTCGAACTCGGCCCGGTGAATGCGACCATCCACCAGGTCGACGAGCACATCCTCGCCAGCGATCTCGATCTGCTCACCGACATCTACTATCTGACCCTGGTGAACCTGCTCGCATGCTGATCTGCCCGATCTGCCAGGCGCCGTTGAGTGCGCTCGACAACGGTGTAGCCTGCCCGGCCAACCACCGTTTCGACCGCGCGCGCCAGGGTTACCTGAACCTGCTCCCAGTGCAGCACAAGAACAGCCGCGACCCCGGCGACAACCAGGCCATGGTCGAAGCACGGCGACGCTTTCTCGACGGCGGCCACTACGCGCCGCTGGCCCGGCGCTTGGCCGGACTGGCCGCCGAGCGAGCACCGCAACGCTGGCTGGATATCGGCTGTGGCGAGGGCTACTACACCGCGCAAATCGCCGACGCATTGCCGCACGCGGACGGCTATGCCCTGGACATCTCTCGCGAGGCGATCAAGCGCGCCTGCAAGCGGGCGCCACAGCTGGAATGGCTGGTCGCGAGCATGGCCCGGGTGCCGTTGGCCGATGCCAGTTGCGATCTGCTGGCCAGCGTGTTCAGCCCGCTGGACTGGCAGGAAGCGCGACGCCTGCTCACGCCCGGCGGCGGACTGCTGCGCATGGGGCCGACCCGCGAGCATCTGTGGGAGCTGCGCGCGCGGCTCTACGACGAGGTGCGCGACTACGATGACGAGAAGCACCTGTCGCTGATTCCCGAAGGCATGCGCCTGGCCCATAGCGAAACCCTCAGCTACGAGCTGCAACTGGACGATGCCCAAGCCCGTGCCGACCTGCTGGCGATGACCCCGCATGGCTGGCGCGCCAGCGCCGAACGCCGTGCGGCGGTGATCGAAAGTCACCTCAGCGTGCGGGTTGCGATACGCTACGACTGGATCGAACGCACGTCCTAGCATTCGTCTTTTGCTCGACCACTGAAGAACCTTGCTTCACCACATAAGGCAGTCGCCCATGCGTCAACCCGATATCGAGATCTACCTCAGGGATGCCAGCCAACAAGCGGTTGGTGAATGGCTGGCCCAGGCCATCGGTCCGTGCACGGACTGGCAGCAGAAAGGCCAGACCTTCAAGTGCAGCGCCGCCGGGATTCCAGTGACCTGGCTGCCGAAGGCGGTGGGCAAATGGCATTGCCTGCTGCTGGAAAGCGACGCCACGCCTTGGGCGGACGACCTCGCTTGCGCCCGCGCCGCTCACGCCGCCTTGGGCGTGGAGATCCGTTGCGCGCCGGGCGGCTGGCAGGAAGAGGAAGCCGTCGAAGTGGCCGACCGCTGGATCCGCATCAGCGATGACGGCGAAGAGGAGATCGTCTGGCACACGGGCTGACCGCGGCCTTCTTCATCGCTTATCGGTGCCGGGCTGAACTACCCGGCGCGTAGAAAACAAAGCCCGTCACATGGACGGGCTTTGTCATTGTGCAACCGAAGTCAGACGCCGGCGACGTCTTCGGCCTGCAGGCCCTTCTGGCCCTGAGTCACCGAAAACTCCACCTGCTGCCCTTCGGCCAGCGAGCGGTGGCCGTCGCCACGGATGGCGCGGTAATGCACGAACACGTCGGCGCCATTACCCCGCTGAATGAATCCGTAGCCTTTTGCATCGTTGAACCATTTGACGGTTCCTGTCTCGCGCTCAGCCATTACCACTTCTCCAACTCGCTTTTTGTTATTCCTCGGAAGAGGGGTCTACGACCGCGTCTCGTGCAGTTGCTTCAGCGCAAATGCGACTCGAACGCAGCCGTTGCCGGAGTATAAAACAACGATTTTGGCTGTCAGCCTCTTTTTTCCAAGGCCCTTTCTTGTCTCTGCGCCAGCCCCGATCAGCGCCGGGGCAGGCGCTTGGATCAGGCGCTGCGCCGGCGGCGCCACAGCCACAACGCCAGCACGCCCAGCGTCAGCACCAACGGCACCAGAGCGATATTGGCGAACTTGAGCGTACGCCCGAGCGCCTCGATGTCGGCGTTGAGCTGGTAGCGCACCTCGCGCAGTTCCTTGCGGATACGCACCTTTTCCTGCATGAACTGGCGTAACGCCTGCTCCTGCTCAGCGGTCAGTTCCAGCGCCTGCTCCGGGTCCGGGCTCTGCAGCTCGGCAAGCTTCTGCTCGGTATCGGCCAGGCGTTGCTGCAGGACCTCTTCCTTCTCGCGGAAGCGGTTCTCGGCCTGACGCTGCAAGGCCTCCACCACCACGAACGGGCGGGTGAAGCGACCGCGAGAGCGCACGCTGATCAGCGCATCGGTGCCGGACAGATTGTCCAGCGCGTTGATCACGAAGGCCCCGTTGTCGGCCCAGGGCTGCGGGATGCGCTGACCGAAGAAGTCCTGCACCTGCACCCACATCCGATCACTCAACATATCGGTGTCGGCCACCGCGATGACATTGATGTTCTGGCTCTCCTGAATGCCCTTCTCCCGACCCTCAATGCCGTCAGGGAACGCTGTCTTCGCCGGGCCCTGGATGCGTGCCGCCAGGGTATAGCGCTCGCCGGTCGGCTCCAGACCGAGCAGCAGGGTTTCCGGGTTGTCCAGCGTGGCAAAGCGCTCGGCCTCGACCGGCATGCTGTACTCGGAACTGCTGAACAGCGGCGTGAAACGCGTCGTCGCATCTTCCAGTGGCTCGAGAATGCCGGCGCTGGCCACGG